>Ga0172371_10003110_pt1 | contig 25900 bp, 25 predicted proteins | sample Lak12m_FD_114543 | JGI IMG/M metagenome (GOLD analysis project Ga0172371, IMG submission 114543) | Freshwater microbial communities from Kabuno Bay, South-Kivu, Congo - kab_022012_12m | ecosystem: Environmental > Aquatic > Freshwater > Lake | place: Democratic Republic of the Congo: South-Kivu... | reverse complement strand
GTCGAGCCGGACCGGCCGCTGATGCTGCAGATATCCCGCTTTGATCCCTGGAAGGATCCGCTGGGTGTGATCGATGCCTATAAGTTAGTGAAAAAAGAATTCGCCTCGGTGCGGCTGGCGCTGGTGGGATCGATGGCGACAGACGATCCGGAGGGATGGAGTTTCTTCACCAGCACGGTGGAGCACGCCGGTGACGACAGCGATGTGCTCATTCTCTCCAATCTCAACAATGTCGGCAATCTCGAAGTCAACGCCTTTCAGTCGCGCGCCGACGTTATCATTCAGAAATCGACACGGGAAGGATTTGGCCTCACCGTCAGCGAGGGTCTGTGGAAGGCCAAGCCGACCATCGGCGGCAACGTGGGTGGCATCCCTTCACAGATCGATGACGGCAAGACCGGTTTCCTGGTTGATTCCGTACAGCAGTGTGCGGAGAAAACCATGTGGTTCTTCGACCACCCGCAGGAAGCCAAGGCCATGGGGCGCGCGGGCAAGGAGCATGTGCGGGCTCATTATTTGACGCCACGGCTGCTCCGTGATTATCTGAAACTGTTTGTTGAACTCAAAGGTTAGCAACCGGGCGCCCGCGGCCGGTCACGGCAGCGTGCGAGCGGAGATGTGCACGGACAGGGAGGGACCGTGGAGCAATGCCCCTTTGAAAACGAACTGATCCTGGTTTCAAACCGGGGACCGATCTCGTACAAGCGCGACGAGAACGGCGAGTTGATCACGGTGCGCGGCGGCGGCGGGCTGGTAACGGCGCTGCTGGGGGTGGCGGCTTCCTGTGAGATCACCTGGATCGCCAGCGCCATGACGCCGGAGGACACCGAGATCAGTATTCGTGTCGGCGGCGGCCGCACCACGGTCACTCATGACGAGCATCGCCTGGGACTGCGATTCATTGTCTCCGACCCCGAAGTCTATAACCGTTTTTACAACATCATCGCCAATCCCCTGATCTGGTTCATCCAGCATTACCTCTGGGATCTTTCCGTCGTCCCCGACATCAGGCAAAACGAGTTCGAAGCCTGGGATGAAGGCTACCAGGTGGTCAACCGCGAATTCGCCGATGCGGTCTGTGACGAACTTGAAGCCAGGGAGGGAGTTTCCCCCGTGGTGATGATCCATGATTATCATCTGTATACCTGCCCGAGCCTCGTCAGGAAACGGCACCCTGAGGCCTTCCTGCATCAATTTGTTCATATCCCCTGGCCGCAGTCGGATTCCTGGCGGGTGCTGCCGCGCCGAATCCGACAGGCGATTGTTCGCGGTCTGCTCGCCAACGATATCGTCGCCTTCCATACCCAGCGATATGTGCGTAACTTCCTGGTTAGTTGCGAGGAGCTGCTTGGCGATGAGGTGGAAATCGACTATGCGCGCTCCGCCGTCAACATCGGCGGGCGCGAGGTCTGGGCGCGTGCGTATCCGATTTCGATTGATTGCGCCGATTTCGAGCGCTTGGCTGAAAGCGAGGCAGTCCTGCTCGAGGAAGAAAAGATCAAGGAGATGCGCCGCGAGTACCTGGTTCTGCGCGTCGATCGCATGGACCTTTCCAAGAATATCGTCCGTGGTTTCAAGGCCTTCGACATGTTCCTGGACCAGCATCCCGAATTCAAGGAACACATAACTTTTCTGGCGCTGCTGCAGCCATCGCGGGAGGACGTCAGGGAATACAACACCTACCGCGACAACATCATGCGCGTGGTGGAAGTCATCAATACCAAGCACGGCACCACTAACTGGATGCCGATCGACCTGCGCATGCAGGACAACTTCATGCGCTCCGTCGCCGCCTACAAGCAGTTCGACGTACTGATGGTGAACGCCATTTACGATGGCATGAACCTGATTGCCAAGGAAGCGGGGCTGATCAATCGCCAGGAGGGTGTGCTCATCCTCTCCGAAAACACCGGTGCTCACGAGGAGCTGGGCGATTATTGCCTGTCAGTTAATCCCTTCGACCTGGAGAGCCAGTCCCGGGCCATCTATGAAGCGCTGACGATGGAGAAGGATGATAAAAGCCGCCTGGCGGGTATGATAAGGGACACGGTTAAACACAACGACATCCAGAAGTGGATCGAGACGCAGTTTGTTGACATCAAGGCGAAAATGTCGGAGATGTCCAAGAGGCCGTGATTTCTACCGAAGGGGGATGAAATGATCAGTGATTTGATGGAAAAGGTTTTACTGCTCGGCGTGGGCGCAGCCTCGCTGACCAAGGAAAAGGTTGATGAGCTGGTCGAGGATCTGGTGAAACGTGGCCAGATGACCAGGGAAGAAGGAGAGATCTTCATCAAGGAGGCAACCGGTCGCGCCCGTGACGAGAGCACCAGTATGAAAGAGCTTGCTTCGGATACTTATCAGGATACCCTGCGGGCTCTGGGAGTCGCCACCAGGGAGCACGTCGACGAACTGGACCGGCGCATGACCGTGCTGGAAGCCAAGGTCTACGGCAAGCCGCTTCGCGTTGAAGAACCGCAGTCCGGTTTTACGATCACGCCGACCGAAGAGGAAGAACCAACTTAGTTTTCCAGCCATTTTTGGAAAATGGCCTGCCTCCCGGCCGCTAACCCCGCCGCAACACGTGCGGCTATGAATTGCTTCAGCCGGGCGCCTTCCCGGCCCTGGGAACCCACATGGTCATCGGGGGCCAGGCTTCGCTGAAAAAATCGGCCTGGTAATGGCCGTCAAGCTGGGGTTGCAGTATTTGCACAGTCTCCTGCCCCTCGCCGAAAACAATGACCGGTGGTTTTTCCTGGGCCACTTCCCGCTTGAGGCCATCCATCATCACCACCGCGTTCTCATCGCCCCGTTTGTATTTCTCCTCCCAGAGGAAGGGATCGTAATAATCGAGTGTTACCGGACGTCCGGATTCAACAGCGTAGCAGCCGGGGATTAACACCGGTTGGCAATCCGAGGTGCGATTGATGGTTTCGGCCACGATCACGGCGACATCGCTGTCATTGCTACGGAAGAAATAGTCGTGGCTTTTGTCAACAATGTCAGGCACGGCAACGATCAGCCAAACAGCCACGACGACAATCGGGATGATGGTGCGGCGCTCTGCCAGGCCGATGATGCCCCAGGCGGCCAGCACCACGACGGCGGGTTCGGCGATCAGGAAGAGGTTGGTGTCGTGTCCCTCGGCCGGCAGGGTGCCCAGAACCGCCACCCCGGCCAGGAGCCAGCCCACCAAGAGGAACAGGCGGCCCTGCAGCTGACCGCCGAGACGCTGCCGCTGGCGTAAGGCACGAACTGCAAACCAGGCACCCGCCCAGGCCGGCACCATCAGCGGCCAGTCCATCAGCCAGATTCGATGCAGTCCATCATATAGATTGGCAAAGCTGTAGCCTTTACTGGCCTGTGCTCCCAGAATGTCATTGAGATAAGCGCCATCTGTGGCCAGCTGCACCGCAAGCGCCGCCAGTAACGACCCGCCAACGGCGACGACAATGTAGATCCAGGCGATTCTCCTGCGAAATATCAAAACATAGATCAGGCAGACGACCAGGAACGGCAGAATCGTTAGTTTGGTCAGGGTCCCGAGCACCCCCAGGAGCCCGGCGCCCGCCATGGCGGCACGTGATTTTCCCATCAGCAGAAGGATGGTAGCCACGGCGATCACGGAGACCAGGTAGTCGTTGATGAAGGTCTTGGAGAATAACAGCCCCAGGGGTGCGAAGAGGTTCAATGTGCCGGCAAACATCGCCAGCTTGTCGTTGGCTGTAATCCTGTAGGCGAGGCGCCAGACGGCGACGCCCAGGCCGCCCATCAGCAGTACGATGAAAACGCGGAATGGTAAAACGCCAGCGCCCAATTTCGACAGCGCCGCTCCCAGCATGAATAAAAAGGGTGGATGGGCGGCAAGGAAATCCCGATAGGGCATCTGGCCGTCGGCCAGCGCTCTGGAAGTAACCAGATAAGTGCTGTCGGCCGCATCGAGGCAGCTGTGATCGATACCGATGAGGCCGAGTGTCAGAAACAGGATGACAAAGAGGATAAAGAAGGGGAAATAAAGCCTGGCAAGCCTGGCGGGGCCGGCCATCAGATCAGGAACAGACTGGAACTCGCGTGGTTCGGCTTTCCTGTGACTCACACATCGCCACTGGCGCCGGTGACGCAGAGGGCCGCGTAATCCGTTCGAGGATACGGCGGCGCGATTTTTGCTTCCTGGCTTTCGAGGGCACGACGCCACCCAGCTCAAACCGCATCAACAGCAGGCCTCGCGAGCTGCGCACCGGGTAGAAACCGCAATCGGCCAGGAAGCCCTGGTCAAAGAGGCGGCAGTCATTCTCAGGTGCATCATCCTCAAAACAAAAAGCCTCGACAGTTTCGACGTCCCGCTCCTTGAGCTCCGCCAGCGCCGCGGTCAGCAGGCTTTTGCGGACAGGTTCGAAGGTCTGGGCGGTGACAAGGCCACAGGTGAGCAGCACTGCATCATTGCTCACCGGTCCGCAGGAAAAGTCGCGGGCACGGGCAAAAAGTTCGGCCGGGCCATACTGGATCATGCCCATCAGCTCGTCATCGCCGATCGCCAGCTTGCCCCACCCGCCGAATTTTTCCAGAGCAGTTTCGGCCCAGGAATCCGCTTTATGCGATGCCGTCCAGCCGTTGTCTTCCCCCTGCCACCAGCCGCAATCGCGGCATTGTTCTGGAAGGAGTTCCAGACCGGCCTTATCCAGTTCCTGGAGCTGAAAAATCACGGTAGAGACCACCATTGTCTGTTTGCTGCCTGAATCATATTTCTTCCAAAATAGGTCAAAGGCCTTATTCCCATCAATGTAAACATTATAACTTACGCTGGGGAGCTATTGGAGATGTTCGCGGAAACCAGCTCGATTCGGGTCACTTCCGGACGGCTGAGGAAACGGAAGGGCAACAGCGTCGTGCCTACTCCCGGCGAGACATGCATGGTAAGCCCGTTGTTACGGTAAACTCCGACACCAAAGTCGGAACCCGATGTAGATAGCAGGATCTTCCCCCTGGTCGGATGCGGAATACAGATCTGGCCGCCATGAGTGTGGCCCGCCAGCACGAGCGTATAGGCGCCGGGGCGAAGTGATTTAATGGCATCAGGGCTATGCGACAGCAGGATTCGCAAACCAGCGCCGCGATCGAGCTGGCCCTGGGTGGCATCGAAATCGGCAAAACCGTACTCCGAATCGTCGATGCCGCAAATCTGAACCCGGCCGGCACGGGTCACAAGCGAGGCGCACTCGTTCTCCAGCAGACTGATGCCCGCCTGACCCAGAAGTTCACGGTTGCGAGCCACAGTCGCCTGCAGTTCTTCGGGAGGTACCTGCCTGGAGGCTTCGAACTCCCGGCCAGTGACCCGCCGGGTCAGGTCCTGCATGACCGTCTTTCTGAGGCCATGGTCATGATTTCCGAGTACAGCGAACTTTCCATACCTGGATCCGATTTCTGCCAGTACCGGCAGCACCGGCCGCAGGTCCTTTTTCTTGTCGGTCATGTCACCGGTGAAGAGAACAAAGTCGGCATCGGCCCGCCGCGCGGCCCGTACCAGTTTGCCGATAGCGCGGGACCCAGGGCCGGGAGCGCCGGCATGCAAATCACTGACATGCAGCAGCGTGAGCCCTGAGAATTCTTCGGGGAGGCCTGGAAGCACCAGACGGCGGCGCTTGAGGCGGAGCCACTGGGCTTCAAACAGCGCGTAGAGGATCCAGGCCGAAACCAACGCCGCCGCAAAGGACAGCGACTGGAGCTTAATCTTCCTGCTGAGCTTCAATCTCGGCTTTCAGCCGGGCTCTTGTTTCCTCAATCCTGGCTTTGAGGTCCTCTGTGGATTCGGGTTCTTCCATGACCGGTGTACTGGTTTCAGTACCGGGCTCTGACATAACATCCATCTGTCCGCCGAAAAGCTCCTGGCGGGTTTCTTTTCCGGACTTGGGCGCCAGTAGCACGCCGGCTGTGGCCCCCAGGCCAACTCCGAAAAGGAACGTCCGGCACTTTTTGCACCTGGCCATGGGAAACCTCCTGTACTTCGGGAACAAGATAATTGCGCTTTTACGGCGCGTCAACATTTCATCCAATTCTATTGCCTGCCCTCCACGGTCGCAAGGATAAAAGCAAGATGGTGGCGGGAGCGGTTATACTAAATGGATATGGGGCATTACTATTGTCACAATGCTCCGGTAGCTGCCTGGTCGTGCGAGATGATCTACGGCGCACCGTGAAGGAGTAAGGGCGAAATGGCAGAAAAGATGATAACCGGTGATATGGTCATCAATGAGGTCATACAGCGCTACCCGTGGACGCTGCCGGTTTTCCATCGCCTGGAAGTGGATTCCTGCTGTGGCGGCGCCCGTACCATTGCGGCTATGGCCGAGGAACACGCACTCGATCTGGACGCAGTTCTGGCCGAGCTCGAGGCGGCGGCCAAGGCCGGTCGATCTTAAAAACAGAATGTAAACAAACTTGCCGACGATTCCGTTGGCGAAAGGAGGCGCGATAATGGTTTGGATTATTGTAATCGCGGTGGTGGTGGTGCTTCTGCTCGGAGGCCTCATCGTGCTCTACAACAGCCTGGTCCGTGCCCGTAACAAGGTGGACAATTCCTGGAAGCAGATCGATGTTCAGCTCAAGCGGCGTCATGATCTCATTCCCAATCTGGTCGAAGTAGTCAAGGATTACATGTCCTACGAACAGGAAGTCTTACAGAATGTCACCAAGGCCCGCTCCCAGGCCATGCAGGCGCAGGGGCCAGCGGAAGCCGGCAAGGCGGAGAACATGCTTACCGGCGCTCTCAAGTCATTATTTGCCGTGGCAGAGAACTATCCCGACCTCAAGGCCAACCAGAACGTCTCGCAGTTGCAGGAAGAGTTGACATCGACCGAGAACAAGATCTCCTTCGCGCGCCAGCTTTATAACGATGTCGTAATGGCGTTCAATAACAAGGTTCAGACATTCCCCTCGAATATTATCGCCGGCGCCTTCAGCTTCAGTGCTCGCGAATATTTCGAGGTCCCCGAGGAAGAGAAAGAAGTTGTGGCGGTCGATCTGCGTTAGTCGGGCCGTCTGTCATTCACAAGGCCTGGAGGCCGGCGAAATTTGTACGAACAGATAGCAAAAAATAAAAGGCTGTCCTATTTCCTGATCGTGATGATGACCGCACTGCTGATCGTGTTCGGCTTTGCGGTCGGTTACGCGGCAACCGGTGTGGGCTGGTTCGGGCTGGTGATAGCGGTTGTCATCGCCGTAACCCTCTCCTTGACCAGTTATTACAAAGGCGACAAGATTGCCCTGGCGACCAGCCATGCCCGGAAGGTGACCCACGAAGAAGCGCCGCAGCTTTTCAATGTGATCGAAGAAATGGCCATCGCCTCGGGTAATCCGGTCCCGGCCGTCTATATCATCGACGATTCGGCTCCCAACGCCTTTGCCACCGGCCGTAACCCTGAAAATTCATCGATCGCGGTAACCCAGGGACTCCTGGATAAAATGAACCGCGAGGAGCTTCAGGGAGTCGTCGCCCATGAGATGTCCCACGTGCGTAACTACGATATTCTCTTCGCGACTCTCGTGGGGGTAATGGTTGGCGCCATCGCCCTCATGGCTGACTTCTTTCTGCGCTGGAGTTTCTGGGGCGGCGGCCGCCGCAGCGGCAACGACAACAGCGGCATCCTCGGAGTGATTCTGCTGGTATTGGCGCTGGTTCTGGCGATTCTGGCGCCGATCGCCGCCCGAATGGTTCAGCTGGCAATATCGCGTAAACGTGAATATCTCGCGGATGCTTCGGCAGTGGAGCTGACCCGCAATCCCAATGGGTTGGCCAACGCGCTACAAAAGATCGCTGACGACAAGGAAGTGCTGGAGGTGGCCAACCGCGCCACCGCCCACCTCTATATCGCCCAGCCGATCAAGAAGTTCTCGAAAAAATCGCGCGGGCTGTTTGACACGCATCCGCCGATAGATGAGCGGATCGCCGTTCTGAGGGCGATGGCCAGCGGGGCTCCCGGAGCTGCTGCCTGATTGTAATCGCAGGCGGAATATTGGCTTGCCATTTTACGTAGCGCTGTATATTATTGCTTTCCCCCTCAAGATCTTCCCCTGAGCGCGCGTGCGCGTCAAAAGCGGCTCAGCCGCTCATCCCCGCTTTCGGTTGACATTTATATGACATGAGCTATTGTTGCGATCACGAAATTGATGGCGGCATGACCGCCCGCGAAACAGCCCTGGCCCCCGCGCCGGCATTATTCGATTACGAACTGGTTGGCCTCATTCTCGATCAAGAGCCTGATGCCGGCCTGGTAAGCCTCTGTGAACTTATCTTCGAACTGTTTGCCGGTAGAGCCTTGACACCGGTTTCTGCGGAAGAAATCTCAGCGAATTGTGGCCTGGAAGCAGCCGGGGCGGAACGTCTGGCGGCCGCGATTGAACTGGCCCGCCGGCTGCTATGGCCGGACGACGGGCGCGGTCCAATCCGATCTCCTCGCGACGCCTGCCGGGCGGCGGCAAGTATCCGCTCAGCCGTAAAAGAGCATTTTCTGGTTCTGTTTCTCAATGCCCGGAATGTCGTCATTCACGAGGAGACCATATCCACCGGCAGCCTCAATGCCAACATTGTTCACCCACGCGAGGTGTTTCGTCCGGCCATAAGCCGCTCTGCCGCGGCGATCATTCTGGTTCACAACCACCCGTCGGGAGATGTCACTCCCAGTCAGGAAGATCTGCAGTTGACGGGGAGGCTGGTCGAAGCCGGGAGGCTCCTGGGAATCGAGGTGCTTGACCACCTTGTTGTGGCTGAAAGCCGTTATCTCAGCTTTCGCAGTGAATCTTACCTCTAACCGTTGACCAAAGAGCACTTTTCAAATGTTATAAGATGATTATGTTTGTGGAAAACAATTTTCGCGGCATTTTTTGACCAAATTATCGTCAGCAGGTTCATTAAAAATAGTTTTCAAATAGATTTTCCCGACCGTCATTTTGATTTTTCCACTCATTTGCAGGTGTTTATTCTAAAAATAGGCTAATCGACTTTCTTTGTCGGATTTCCGCTGGCAAAGGTTTTCAACTTCACCAACGCCAATAATGACGCGGCATGGAGGAGTTATCCACATAATCCACAGGCAAGCATCGTCGTTTCGGTGTAAACCTCCCGGTATTATTGACTTTATTGAAAAACTGTCTGTATACTACATGGTCGGTCTACCCGAAAAAGGATAATTTGTGAAGCGTACATATCAGCCCAATACGAGAAAAAGAAAGAAAACCCACGGCTTCCGGATCCGCATGAGCACTAAAGCGGGACGCCGTGTCATTAAACGCAGGCGCGCCAAGGGCAGGAAGAGGCTATCGGCCTAGGAAACGCCACGGCCGCAGTGGATAAAAAGCATCGGCTGACCAGGTCGGCCGATTTTCAACGGGTCTACCGCCAGGGCAAATCGGTCGCCGGCAGGCATGCGGTCCTGTATTACTTCGAGCGGGTCGCTGAGAATGGTGACGAGGGCCCAAGGATGGGGGTCTCGGTCTCCAAAAAGGTCGGCGGCGCCGTCATGCGGAACCAGATTAAACGGGTGCTGAAGGAAGTTTTCCGCGATCTGAGGGACAGCACCGCGCCCAATTATGACTATGTAATTATCGCCCGACACGGGTTGCCGGACTTTCTCGAAAAGACCGGACATGAGGAAGTTATCGAAATGATAACCGATCTCTTCCGGCGGGCTAACTTGATACAGGAAAAAGACTAACTTGAAAAAGATACCGATGGCGGTGATCGGCCTCTACCGGAGGTTCGTTTCGCCGCTAACGCCGCAGCGCTGCAAATATTATCCGAGCTGCTCTGAGTACTCCGTCCAGGCTTTTCGCGAATGGGGTATCTTCCGGGGGGCGGCTTTGTCGGCATGGCGGTTGTTGCGATGCAATCCTTTCTCCCACGGCGGCTTTGATCCGGTAAGGAAGCGTTCCTGATGTACGATCGCCTCAGCTTCATCATCGATCCGCTACGCACGCTTCTTGAAGGCATCCACGAGAGTCTTAATGTCTCGTGGGCAGTTTCGATCATCCTGCTGACCATCCTCGTTCGCATCGTGCTCATCCCGCTGACGGTAAAGCAATACACCTCGATGCGCGCCATGCAGAAATTGCAGCCGAAGATCAAGGAGCTTCAGGCCCAGTACAAGGATGACAAGGCGAAGCTCAATGAAGAAATGATGAAGTTCTATCGTGAGAACAAGGTAAATCCCTTTGGATCCTGCCTGCCATTGCTGCTACAGATGCCAATTTTCATGGCTCTTTATTTCATGCTCCAGAGTCAGCCGTTTGAGTCGGACAATGCTTTCCTCTGGATCAGTAATATCAATGAATCGAGCCAGGCGCTCGTGCTTGTCTACATGGCAACGCAGCTTGCATCAAGTCTGCTCCTGACCACAACGGTAGATAAGTCGCAAAGAATGATGATGATACTGATGCCGCTCGGCATTGGCATATTTTTCCTCTTCGGCAATTTCCCCGCCGGTGTTCTCATCTACTGGGTAACAACGAATATCTGGACAATAGGTCAACAGCTGGTCGTCAAGCGAATAATACAGGTCAGGGAAAACAGGGATGAAGCCGCAGCGGTTCTGGCCGCTCCGGCAGTTACGGCCCCGCAACCCCCGGCCAAGAAATCCGGAGGCAAAGGTGGAGGAAAACCAAGAAAGAAACGGCGCTGAGCTCAAAGCCGAGGGTGAAGGTAAATCTCTGGCCGAGGCGGAGACGGAAGCCTTTGCCCGGCTTGAGGAAATAGCTGGTTCCTGTGAATGGGATCAGGTTGAGTTCACAGTCATCTCTGAAGGTTCAAAGGGTTTCATGGGAGTTGGCGCGGCGGTAGCCCGGGTTGAAGCACGACTGCGGGATATTGATGAGAGCCGGCCTGAAGTAGAAACCGCCACCGAGGACTGGGAAGAAGAGTCGACGCCCACGGCCGCGGGTCCGGAGCCCTCTGCCGCACCCGAAGCAGAAGTGCGCCTCCGGGAGCTCCTGGAAAGGGTCGCTGACTCTCTTGGCCTCGAAGCCACAATCAACATCACCGATACCGACGAGGAGCTGCTGGCGGACCTGGTGGGAGACGACCTGGGTCTGTTCATCGGCAGACACGGATCGACACTGGACGCGGTTCAATATCTGTGCAATATCATCGTCTACCGGGGGCTGGAAGGCCGCAAACGGGTAATCATTGACGCCGAGGACTATCGTGACCGACGCGAGGAATCATTGCGTTTACTCGCCGACCGCGCCGTCAACGAGGTCATGAAGGGTAAATTGGAATACGAGCTCAAGCCGATGAGCGCCGCCGAGCGCCGTATCATCCATATTCATCTTCAGGACCGCGACGACATCGAGACGACGAGTGAGGGCAGGGAACCCTTCCGGCGCGTAATTATCATGCGCGTCGAAGACTAGGCAAGCAAGTCTGCCGAAGCCGGCTACTCAGTCGGATAACCCGCGTCCTCGATTGCCTTCCTGATTTGATCCAGGGTGACCTTGCCTTCATCAAAGGCCACTTCAATCTTCTTGGTTTCGGGATCCGCGTTTACCTTGCTGACTCCTTCCAGAGCGCTGGCTGCGCCTTCTACCGTCATCTTGCAGTGGCCGCAGGAAATCTTTGACGATGTCAAAACTGCCTCTTGCATTCGGATCCACCTTTCCTGTTTAAGAAAAATCTGCTTCGCCTAAAGGATAACAAAGGCAGGCGTAGAAAATAAGACAGTTGCTTTTCCGTATATGGTCATATTCATCAGGATCTTTAATGAAGGGCAGGTGGCGATGCAGGCAAACAGTATTCCAGAAAGAATCAGGTTTCCTCGAGTTGAAGCTGTTGAAATACCTTGCTCGTGGTGCGGATCCAAAGTGCCTTTTCCACCCTCCGAACATACGGGAGTCTGTATTGACTGTGGAACGGTCATGTTTCGCAGGGCTCTCGATCTTGATGGCGCCAGCGAGCGGAACCATGCCTGGGGTTCAGGCAATCCGGTAATCCCGGCTCCCGCGGTTTAAGCTGACTTAGCCCGCCGGGGCCTGTGATAAAATCCCCGGCGTGAGTAAACAGTCCTACATTTCCGATTTAAAAAACGGTGACGCGGTCGATGACGTCTTCTACCTGCGCGGATTAAAGTTAAGGAAAACCGCGGCCGGCGTTCAGTATCTGGCGCTAACCGTCGGGGACCGCGGCGGCGTCATTGAAGGCCGTGTCTGGAATAACGCCCCAAGCCTGTTTCGCCAACTGGCCTATGAAAACTTCATCCGGGTTCGCGCCCGTGCGGAACTCTACCGTGAGCGCCTGCAACTGAATATCGGCTCTATTGAAATCGCCAATATCAAGGATATCGACCAGCGCGACTTTGTTCCCCGATCTTACCGGGACAGTGAGGAACTTACAGGTTTCCTGCATTATTTTCTGACCGAGATTGACGACCCCGACTTTTCCCGTTTGCTTGAGGCGTTCTTTGGTGATCCATCATTCATGGAACGCTTCAGCCTCGCGCCTGGGGATGTGCGGTCGCATCATGCCTATCTCGGCGGATTGATCGAGCACACGGTTTCCGTGGCGACTCTCTGTCAGCATGTAACCGTCCAGCATCCGCGGCTCAAAAGCGACCTGCTCATTACCGCGGCGCTGCTTCACGACCTTGGCAAGGTCGAAGAATTTCGCTGCGACGGGCAGATCCGGCTAAGCCGCGAAGGGCGGCTGCTGGGCCACGTGCTTATTGGACAAAGGCTCGTGGAAGAAAAAATCAAGGATCTGGGTGGCTTCCCCCGGGAAAAGGAGCTGGAGTTGCTGCATGCGATCATCAGCCATCATGGGGAGCTCGAGTGGGGGGCTCCCAAGCGTCCCCAAAGCGCCGAGGCGCTGGTGCTGCATCACATTGACAACTTGGACGCCAAGGTCAAGGGTTTTCTGGAAGTCGTCGAGGGCCATGGCGAGGTTACCTGGCCCGAGCTTCAGAATCTGTTTCGGCGGCCGCTTGGCGAACCGCAGGCGGCCGACCGGCAGTCAACCACAGGTTGACTATTTCCCTTGGGTGTCTAGTCCTGCTCGGTCAGGGACTTATCGATGTGCTCTTCGAGGTCTTTTTCTAGTGCCGTATCGGGTTCGGTTTTACGGACCTGGGAGGCGCCCTCTACCTCCGGCTCGATGAAGGTCTCACCGCTGACCATGGCATCAAAAGCCTTTGCCTTAAGGCGGTTGCGTGTCTCATCGATACGGCGGCGCATCTCTTCGCGGTCGATTTGTGATGGCACCGGAGCATCAGGGGCAGCAAGGGATTCCTCAGCCGTTTCTGCCGGCGCCTCAAATGTCGGCTCACCTTCAAGCGGTGTCTTCAATGCGGCGAACTCGTCTGTCTCGCCCTTTTCTTCGATCTGGGCTGGGGCTGGCGGCTCCTCAGCAGGCCCGGTCTCACCGGCAATTATCTCTTCTATGTCAGGCGATGTTACTTCAGTGGCTTCGGCTAGCGCCTCTTCCTCCGGGGCGACGTAATCGGCGCCGCCAGATTCGACCGACGGAGCGGTCTCCTCTATTGCCTCCGCCTCGCTCGACAGGGGAGCTTCCGGTTCTGCCTGCGTCTCGATGCCAGTTGCCGGTTCGCCAACAACTTCTTCTTCCAGAAGCACCTCGGGCGCTTCGGCCAGATCGATTTCATTCCCGGTTTCAGAAGTTTCCGGGGCCGTACTGGCGGTTTCCACTCCAGCCGCCGGAGCGATGGTTGCTTCAAGATGTTCTTCCAGTTGGCTTCTGGTTTCCCCGATCCTTGCCTCGAGGTCGACCGGGGCAGCGGGCGCCTCAACCGGTACGCCCAAATTCCGGGAACCCGTCGCCGCCGCTTCAGACTGCGGCTCGCTCGCGGCGGGAAGTTGCGCTTGTCCGCCACCCATCAACCGGCGCCTGACATCCTTGCGGGAAAGGAGATACGCCAGGCCGGCGCCAATCATTCCGCCAAACAGTAATCGGGTAATCTTTGCCATCGGTATCATCCCTTCAACTTCAGTGACAAGAAAAACATCTTATTATCAGTGTCGGTCGAATGGAAGGAAATCCGGAAAAACACCCTGGCTTCGTAATCGGCCAGCCGTCAATTCTCCGGATCCTTCCTTCCCGCGACCTTTCTCAGTTCTTTTAATCTCCGTGCCAGCTCTTTCTCAAACCCTCGCTGGGCAGGTTGGTAATAACTGCGTTTTCCCATTTCGGGGGGCAGGTAATCCTGGTCGACAACAGCGCCGGGAAAGCTGTGCGGATACTCGTAGCCAACGCCATGTTCGAGCTTCTTTGCCCCTGGATAACTGGAGCCTCGCAGAGGTTTGGGCGGCCGGCGGGTGCCTTCCTCTTCGACATCCTTCATAGCTTTACTGACAGCTCTGTAAGAGGCATTGCTCTTGGGGGCAAGCGCCAGGTAGGCGACCCCCTGGGAAAGATTGATCTGGCATTCGGGCAGTCCCACGAATTCGATCGCCCTCGATACCGAGGTGGCGATAGTCAGAGCCTGAGGATCGGCGTTGCCGATATCTTCCGAGGCGAAGATAATCATGCGGCGGGCGATATACTTGGGATCCTCCCCGCCGGTGAGCATGACTGCGAGCCAGTAAATAGCGGCGTCGGGGTCGCTGCCACGCATGCTTTTGATGAATGCCGATATGGCATCATAATGCAGGTCGCCACCCTTCTGATAGAAGACCGGCTTACGATGGATGGCCTCCTCGATGATGGCTAAAGGGACGATTCCCTTGTGCTCATCAGGCGCCAGCTCGGCCGCCGTCTCGAGGATTATCAATGCGGCCCGCGCGTCGCCACCGCTGGCGCGGGCAATTGCTTCGAGGCCGGGCTCGTCGAACTCATGCCCGGCGCCGCCCAGGCCGCGATCGCGATTATGGACCGCGTCGCCGGCCAATTTTACCAGGTCGGGGATTGTCAGCGGCTGGAACTCATACAATTCACAGCGCGAAATCAACGGGCCGATGACCTCGAAGTAAGGATTCTCAGTGGTGGCGCCGATGAGCGTGACCGCCCCGTTTTCCACGACCGGCAGCAGTGCGTCCTGCTGGGCCTTGCTAAATCGATGGATCTCATCGACGAAGAGGATTGTGCCACGGCCGCGATAAGAACGCTCGTCCTCGGCCTCGGCAAAGACCTTGCGCAGGTCGGCTACACCGGAGCTGACAGCGCTCACCTGGCGAAAATTAGCTTTAGTCTGGGTGGCGATGATCATCGCCAGGCTGGTTTTGCCGCTGCCTGGCGGCCCGAAGAAAATCATGGAAGGAAGCCGGTCGGCCTCGATGGCACGCCTGAGAGCGCTCCCCGGCGCCAGGATTTCGTTCTGGCCCACGAACTCATCCAGGGTAGTCGGCCGCATTCGATGAGCCAGTGGCGCCCCTTCCCGCGGAGCCTGGGGAACATCCGGATTTTGCAGGTTAAAAAGGTTCGGATCGCCCATAGACTGATTCTAGCACTACAACCGGCGCTCCGGGTCTTCTTGATACTTCGAACGCCGGGGACTACAATTTTTCCAGTATTGGCTGAGTTAAAGGATTTTATTACCCATGAGTGATAAGGTGCTGGTGCTGAATGCCACCTATGAACCTCTTAACATCTGCTCGGCGCGAAGAGCACTTGTGCTGATGCTTAAGCAGAAGGCCGAAGCGGTTGAGATGTCCGGAAGAACAATGCGATCGGCCGAAGACGTTTTCCGCTTGCCGAACGTGATCAAGCTCAGATATTTCGTGCGGGTCCCGCGCGCCGATACACGCAGGGTTTCCCGCCGGGCCGTGCTTGCCCGCGATCAGCATCGGTGTCAGTATTGCGGGTCCAGCTCTCATCTTACTATCGACCACATTGTCCCGCGCAGCCGCGGCGGTGGCAGCACCTGGGATAATATAGTGACCTCTTGCGCGCCCTGTAATTCACGCAAGGGCGACCGCCTGCCATCTGAGGCAAACATGAGCCTGCGCAGCAAGCCGCGCCAGCCCGATCCCCTGGCCTTCATTTTCATGGCGGTGAACGAGATTCACCGTTCGTGGAAACGCTATCTCGAATATGCGGTAGCGTGAGGTGCTAAAATAAATCTTTTCTAACCCGAGGTGATCTATTGAAAGCCGTAATACTGGTCGGTGGCCAGGGCACACGCCTGAGGCCGCTGACACTGGGAACGCCAAAGCCGATGGTTCCGCTCGCCAATCAGCCTTTTATCTCATACGTTCTGGACCGGTTGCGGCGTCACGGTATTAGCGACGTGGTTTTTTCCATGGGCTACCTGCCGGACGGCATCAAAGCGTATTTTGGCGACGGTTCCGATTTCGGCCTCAATGTGACTTACGTTACCGAAGACCGGCCTCTGGGTACAGCGGGCGCGGTCAAGAATGTCGAAGAGCATGTTGGCGACGACGATTTCCTGGTGCTCAACGGCGACATTCTTACCGACCTCAATCTGCGTGAACTGATTGCTTTTCATGAAGACAAGAGTGCGGTGGCAACGCTGGCCCTGGCGCCGGTTGAGGATCCCACCGCCTACGGGCTGGTGCGCACCAGGGAAGACGGCGAGGTGCTCGGGTTTCTCGAGAAACCCAGCTGGGACCAGATCAATACCAATCTGATCAATGCCGGCACCTACGTTTTGAAAAGCGAAGTGTTTGACCTGATACCGGCTGGCAGGGAGTATTCTTTTGAGCGCGGCGTATTTCCGCAGCTGGTAGGCAAGGGCCTCTACGGATACCGCAGCGAAGCCTACTGGATGGACATCGGCACGCCTGAGAAGTATTTGCAGGCGCATTATGACATCCTTGAGAAGAATGTCATCACCGACCTTTCCGATTGCCTGGATAAGGACTTCGTCTGTGTCCAGGGAGAGATACACCTGGAGCCGGGCGCTAAACTCGTACCGCCGGTAATCATCGGCGAAGGCTGCACCATTAAGGCAGGCGCCAGGATAGGGCGCATGGCCATCGTCGGCCCACGTTGTACCATAGCCGCGGACAGCGTCGTCGAAGAGTCGATCCTGCAGGAGGGATGCGCCCTGGAAGAGAACGTTGTGGTTCGCCGCAGTATTATCGCCAGGGGCGCTTCGGTGGGATCGGGTACGCTCGTCGCCGGTGGCGCCATCATCGGGGAAGATGCACGGGTCGAGGGAGACAATATCCTTACCAACCATATACGCATCTATCCCGAAACCGTCGTCCGGCAAGGGTCGATCAAGTTCTAGGCGGGTCCGCCGTCGCCTGCCGGGTCAGGCCGCCATTGCCTGCCGGGCCAGTTCGCCCACGGTCAGGCTGACCAGCTCACCGTCCTCGTAAATAGTCAGCTCGTTCTCGTCGCCGGCAAGGCCACCGATTAAATCTCCGGTATCGATCGCCGCTCGTGCCGCGGCCCAGACCGCAAGTCCTCGTACTCCCGGATCATCGTGACGCAGGGCGTCCCTGACTACCTGATCGCTTCCGGGGATGTCGGTGATTCCCGCCTCACCCATGCGTCCGATGGCGCGCAGTACTCCCTTGAGGAAGACTTTCTCCTCATCCTCGGAATGCAGCGAGACGATGATCGGAGGGATATCGGGGAAGTATCTCGGAGCGGCGATGACGATCTCCGCCAGCATCTCGACGGCGCTCCAGCCCATACCACCGGATTCCTCTCTTGCTGACCAGATGAGACGCTGGACGACATTGCGTACCGCCGCCTGGTTTTCTTTCGAAACGGCAGCAGCCGCCGGGCCGATTGCTTCAATGGCGCGCCAGCACAGCAGTTCGTCTTTATTATAGGCCAGGGAAATGAGTTTGCCGAAGGTGCGTTTATTGGTTCGCGCCAGCTCCGCGACCCGCGCATAGTCGCTGGCAAGCAGGGCTAATTTTAGTTCGTTCTTTAGTGAAGCGGCCATGAAGTTAGTCTAACCGCGAGGAGGGCCGGTGAAACCGGTATACGGAAATTATCTGCGCGGGCTTAAGCTCAGGTGCGGCCGATACCCTCGTAGGTGAACCCGGCTTGACGTACTTTTTCAGGATCGAGAAAATTGCGTCCGTCGATTATCAGCGGGCGCCGCATGATGTCTTTCATTTCCTTGAGAGGCAGATCCGCAAATTCATCCCATTCAGTAACCAGCACCACCGCATCGCTGTCCTTGACGGCGGAAAGGATGTTATCGCATAGCAATATGCCGCGGACCGCCTTGGCGGCATAGGGTATGGCGACCGGGTCGTAAGCTTTCACCAAAGCGCCGTCGCCCAGCAACCGTGAGGCCAGGACGATTGAAGACGCCTCGCGAAGGTCACTGGTATTGGGCTTGAAGGCCAGTCCCAGAAGAGCGATGGTCTTGTCCGCCAGTGTTCCCAGATGTTTCTGGAGCTTGTTGACGACGCGGCGCTTTTGCAGTTCGTTAACCTCGATGACGGCCGTGAGCAACTGGAAATGATATCCGGAATTGCCGGCGATCTGCTTGAGCGCCGTCACGTCCTTGGGGAAACAGGAGCCACCGAAGCCAATGCCGGCGTTGAGGAAATGCTTGCCGATGCGCTCGTCTAGCCCCATACCCTCGGCGACTACGGTGACATCGGCTCCCACTTCCTCGCAGACATTGGCGATCTCGTTGATGAAAGAGATCTTGGTTGCTAAAAAGGCATTGGAGGCATACTTGATCATTTCCGCGGTGGGAATGTTAGTCTCAAGAATCGGTGCTTTCATGTTCCGGTACAGCGCCGCGACTTTTTCGCCGGCTTCTGGATTGCGCGACCCGATGACGATGCGGTTCGGATGAAGAAAATCATGAATTGCCGAGCCTTCGCGGAGAAACTCCGGGTTGGAAACGTAATCGATATTTCCCACATCCTGCCGTGCCAGCTCGGAGCTGATTTTTATGCCCGTGCCCACGGGCACGGTGCTCTTCATCACCAGGATGTTGTACTCGGTAGAAAGGCCCGGCAATGAGGACATGACGGCGAAAACACGGCTAAGATCTGCATCGCCGGTGAATGTCGGCGGTGTATCGACGGCGATGAAAACGATCTCGCAATGCTCGAAAATTTCCTCCAGGGACGTTGTGAAAGTCATACGTTCCTGGTTCTTGGCTACCAGCTCAGGAAGCCCGGGTTCATAAATCGGTACCTGTCCCCCCTTGAGCGCCTCGATCTTCTCAGTGTCGATATCCATGCAGATAACAGTGTGACCCAGTTCAGCCAGGCAGGTCCCGGTAACCAGGCCCACATAGCCGATACCGATCATGCCTATGCTGCTGCGATCAGCGGGGCTCATACGGGTTTGAAGGATGTTGCCAGCTGTATCATCGTGTCCTCACTTAACGAACTCTGGAGTGAATTGCTGATCCAGCAAACGACCTCGCCGTCCTGCCAGGCCAGATATCTAAGCTTGTCGCCCACGTAGTAGAAACGATAATTCTTGCCGGAGATTTCGCGTTCAACGGTAGGTTTGTCAAGGAGCGGCGCGTTGACAAAAGTTGTTTCCATGATGCCCCAGCTATCCCCGACTTCGTTTTCAACCACAACTTTTAAAGCTGATTTTGGGCCATCGTCGGTTTCGATTTCATAGGGGTGGAAGTCAGCATAGTCAAATTCAGAGGGGAAGCTCGTTGGTTTTTCAACCGGGAAGGGAAGTTGTAGAGATGCCGCCTGCCAGCTCCGGCGGCCGGTGTCGGAGTCGGTTTCGAAGTGCAGCGCCGCTTTGACTTCCGGCTGCTTTTCCGTCAGCTGACCTTCAAAAGATGTGCCCACTGCAATCAGAATCTGAGCGTTCGTGGTCAGTTCTGCCGGCATGAGCGAGACCTGGGCCGGTTTGAATAATGTCGCCAGCTCATTGGCGGCAGCCTGATTGCCCTCGAGGTAATAAATCTGGTTTTCTTCGTAGCTATTGGCGGCGCTGCCGCCAACCGTCGCCAGAGTGCAACCTTTCTGTACCAGAAGATTTGCGGCCACCGATGCGGCTCCTTCAACGCCGCTGCCATTGAGCACCTCGATGGATAACTTCTTGGTGGTGTCTGACGGTATTTGCACCGGAGCCGCGCCGGCTGCCTGCGGCTGCTGCAGTTCGAAGACGGGCGAGACGAACCGATCGATGACTTCCTGGAAAGCCACCTTGTCCTCCAATACTACGCCGTTCTGTTCTACCACAGGCATCTGGCTCTCCTGAATGTGATCCCGGCTAAGGCCCATCATGAACTTGATCAGCGAGAGCAGATCGCTGCGGCCAATGTCAGAGGTGGTATTACTGGCAAAAACATCCGCCAGCTCCGGTATCTTGGTTATGCTGCCCCAGTTCATCGATTGCGCCTTGGCGTCGTTGATGAAATATTGCTGACGGGCAATGCGGATAAAGTCGCTATCAGTGTGTCGGAAACGTACAAAAGCCAGAGCATCCTTACCTTTCAGCTTCTGGTAGCCTGGATAAATGTCGATGGGTTCAAAATCCTGTCCCCAGGGGGCATCGCTATTGTCATTGAAATAACGTCTGTCGACATCGACGTAAACACCGCCGATGGCATCCACGGCCTGTTCGAAACCAGCATAATCGACGACAACGAAGTGATGAATCGGCTGCCCGGTGAGACTCCGCACCGTTTCGATCGCCAGCGGCGCTCCGCCGATAGAATAGGCGGCGTTGACCTTGTCCTGGCCGACGCCGGGAATATCTACAATCAGGTCCCTGGGGATGGAAAAGATCGAGAGGCATTCACCATTGGGGTTAACACGCACCAGCATCATGGTATCGGAGCGTTTGTTAGTACCGTCGGGGTCTGAATCTGAACCCATTACCAAAATGTTCTCAGGCTCGTCCGGAGGCGGGATATCGAGTTGCTGCTTGGCTTCGTAGACAACTTCGGTGTTAAGTCCTACCTTGCCAAGTGTGTGATAAACGAATATAAAGCCGGCAATTCCGGCGGTGAGGATTATGACCAGAAGGGAGAGGGCAGACCACTTGAGGATTCTCTTCCATAACGCTGGTTTCTTATAATGCTTCCCGCGGTGTGGGATCAAGCCCATGGCCTTTGTCGAGGTTCGTGCATGATTTAAAAAAGCCTCTAGAGGAGGCTTAAACCGTCGTCAATTATAGCGCACGGGCTTTAGTTATGACAAGATGTCACCTTTCGGCGACTTCCTGGAAGATACGTTCATAACCATCAGCGCATTTACTGACGCTAAAATGCTCCTGAACGTGGTTACGGCAGGCTTCAGGGTCGATTTCATCCAGACGGTCCAGCGCTGCGACCATGCCGTCGGCGTCCGGCACCAAAAAGCCGGAAACGCCATCCTCGACCACCTCAGGAACGGAACCCTCGGGAAAGGCGATTACGGGCGTTCCGGCGGCCATTGCCTCGATCATGACCAGGCCGAAGGGCTCAGGCCACTGAATCGGGAACAGAAACGCCCTGGCTTTGGCGAACAGGTTCCATTTTTCCGTCAGGCTGACCTCGCCCACGAACCGGATCTGATCGCCGTCAATCGCCGGTTTGATCACGGTTTCGTAGTAATCGCGGTTCTGGTGCTGGATCGCGCCGGCAATAACCAGTTTTTGACCCGTCCTCTTTGCCACCTCGATTGCCGTATGGAAGCCCTTGTCGGCACACAGGCGTCCGAATGCCAGCAGGTAGTCTTCCTTCTCATCCTTGCCCCTGAAGGGCCAGCCATTGATATCGATGGGGTTGTAAACCGTGCCCGCGTGCTGCAGATCGGGGCAGCAGCTGCGCTGATAATCACTGATGCTCACATAATGCGCGGAATTACGAAAAGTGTGGTAATAACGGCAGATATCATGAGTAAAGGGCCCATGCAGCGTGTGGACCATGGGAGTTGACAGCAGCTGGGCCACGGCGATCGCGGCAAAACCGCTGTGGTCGTGGATGACATCGAAATCGTCGGCATGCTTCAGGCAGGATGCGACCTGCTGGATATCATACATGGTCTCACCGATGTGATCGGGCATCTGTTCATCGAAAGCCGAGACCAGTTCGGCGCTGGTTGTCGAATCACCGGTAGCGAACAGGGTAACCTCGTGACCCCGGTTGACCAGCTCCTCTGTCAGGTAATGAACAACCCACTCGATCCCGCCGTATCCGGCCGGCGGGATCTTGATCCAGGGCGGAGCCAGCATTGCTATTTTCAATGCGCCTCACATTTCTGTCGCTTTGTAAATTTAACGGGGCTACTGGACGCGGTCATGTTTTTTTACCCGCGCCGGTTTTAATTTAATCCAGCGAGGAGCTGGGAGACACTGTCGGTAAGGTAAGCGATGATCTGCGCAGGGGCGTCACCCTCGGCGGTGAAACCGGCCGCCTGGTTATGGCCACCACCACCTCTGGCTTTGGCTATCTTCTGCACGTTATAGCGTTCATCCGCTGAGCGCAAACTGACCCGGAAGTGCGTTTTTCCTGGATCTTCCTGGCCGGGTTCGACCGCGCCTGCCGGCCGGGCATAAACCAGCGCCGCGATCTGCACGCCCTCAATCGAGCGCAGGTTGTCGACCAGACCCTCGGTCAGCCCATCTCCCGCTCCCGCCGACTCGAAATCATTGCGATCGAGCACTCCGATCGCCAGGCGGCCATCGCAAGCGATGGTCATGTTGGTGAGCAGGTGGCATAAAAGCCTGGTTTTAGCCAGAGGCACGGTTTCGTAGACCCGGTGGAAGATGGCGGTATGGTCCACGCCGCTGCCGATGAGATCCGCAGCTACGCGGAAAGTCTCGGCGGAAGCCGAGGCGTACTGAAAGCGGCCGCTGTCAACCAGAATGCCGGTATAGAGGGCTTCACCGATCTCGGCATCGATATCGATTCCCAGCTTCACCAGAATGGTATAGAGAATTTCCGCCGTGGAGCTGGCATTGCCAATAACCAGGTTCAGGTCACCAAAGCGGGTGTTGTCGGCGTGATGATCGATGTTGATTATCCGCGGGGCCGCTTCGACAAGTCCATCGTTACCGATGCGCTCGGCATTGCCGCAATCCACGGCGATGAGGGTGCGGGTTGACGCATCCGCGGGCGCCGGTCCGACTACTACCTCCGAAACGCCTTTCAGCCAGCGGAATTCAGGCGCGATGGCGGCGGTATCGGCGAGATACATGACGCTATCGGCTCCCAGCTGGCCCATGGTCCGGTGGAGGGCGATCAGGCAACCGAGAGCGTCACCGTCGGGTTTGACGTGGCAGGAGATGATGACGCGGCTTTCGTGCCTCAGGGCATCGACAATCACATCCAGACTCTGCAAGTTCTCATCCTTCAAAATACCCCGTTTTTCCCTTTAATGACTGCAGTTTGGAACTCACCGCATCCTAGTCCATCGGTTCGACAGATGCAATCTCGGCACTGATGAGCTCATTCTTTTCGCGCTGGACGACAAAGCGGATCGCCAGCAGCAGCAGCAGAGTAAAAACAAAGTTCGGCATCGCTTCGAGCTCGTCTTTTTCAAAGAGGAACATCTGACCGAGGAAAAGCTGCACCAGGACCGAGCGTTCGAACATTCCGTAAGCATTGAGCCGGGAGCGATGCAGTAGCAGCAAACCCCAACATATATAAACGGCAGAGATGACATTCGAAGCCAGGATGGCCCAGTCGGAAAAAGTGAAGTCTTTCATCTGATCCACCATGCTTCCGGGATCAAACAGAATGACCAGCACTAAACTTAAGGTGCCGGCGAATTGCAGGACGAAAAAGCCGGCAACTGCTTTGGTGAACCAGCTTTTGCCCGTAAGACGCCGATACCAGTTGTAAAATCCGTTCCGCCAGCGCACAACCAGACTGACCTTTTCCGCCAGCGTCGTATCGATGCGGTTGACGACACCCTTGAGATCGGCGGCCAGGGGATTACCGGCATCGCTATTGGCCAGCAGGTAAAGAATCAGTTTTTTTTCTCCCGTGGTGGCATGGCCGATGGGTATGTTCTGCAGCTCGCTGATTGAATTAACCAGATATTCGTTTTCAGTGTATGCAGCCGAGGTTATCACCCAGCGAGTGACCATGTAGAGGATGATGAATACCGTGTACATTATTGCCACCGAGGGCTTGTAGAAATAGTCGTTGTCCTTGGTGACGAACTTGCCGACCTCATCGATAAAAAGGCCGAAACCTATACCGCTCATGAAGGTGCCGAGTAATGCCAGCCGGTTGCCGAGGAATATGAACATGATGATTGCACCCACCGCCATGACCAGTCCGCCCCACAGAACATGTGCGATATGAAAGGACGAGCCGCCAACCTGGGGATATCCGGTGAGCTCCAGAAACATGCGCACAGCCAGAATGGTGGTAATGGCGCTAACCAGCCACAGCTCCAGGCGGTCGAGGCCGCGGAGGTTGCGGTTGACATGCCGGCGGATTTTTTTCCGGTAGCCTTGCTGGTCCATGTATGCCTGCAGGATCGAGCCTTTCGGGATTATCTTCTGCGGCGGCGGGAAGCGCCCTGCAAAAAAGCTCGGGGATGCACGTTTCCATGTTACCAGCATTGACAGGAGAATCCGCTCCCATGCTTCCTGCATTGAAAGGGGACATACGTTGCCAATGTTTCCAACATAAATCAGAACCGGTATCATGAAGCCGCGCGGGACCCGCACGGAGCCCGGGGCGGCTCCACTATTAAAGACTGCGAAAGAGCAAGATGGCGAAAAAGAAAAAGTGGAAGCGGCAGGGGAAGAAGCCTGCGGCGGTCGAACGCCAGACCGCAAGCGGGAAGGCGGCAAGTTCGCCGAAGGAAGACGATGTCCGTGGAACTGCCGCGAAGCTCATGGCCCGCTGGGGAACCGCCATCTGCCTGGCCGCAATCGCCGTGCTCGGCATCATCATCTACGCGAACACGTTCAGCGTGCCGTTCCTCTTCGATGATCAGGCCAATATCGTCAACAACGACGGCATCCACAGCCTGGCGGCGCTGCTCGACCGGTCGGGCTTCGAGCGGATCGTGGGTTATCTCACCTTCATGGCCAATTACCGTATCGGCGGGCTGGACGTCGCCGGCTACCACATCTTCAACATCGCTGTGCATGTGGCCAATGCGCTCATGGTCTTCGGGCTGGCCGCGCTGACGCTGAGGGCGCCATACTTCCGGAGGCTGCGTGAGGGCGCGACCGGTTTCTGGCCGGCGACTCTGGTCTTGCCACTGTTCTGCGGGCTGCTGCTCGTGGCTTATCCGGTCCAGACCCAGGCGGTCACATACATCGTGCAGAGGTTCGCATCGCTGGCCACATTCTTTTACCTGCTCGCGGTTCTGGCGTATGTCAGATCGAGGCTGATCGCGATGGCGGCCGAGGCCGGCCCCGATGCCGAAGCCCCGCCGGCGGCAGAATCAGGTACGCCGTCCGCCGGCCGCACCCTCGTGAGCAGCCTCGTGGGCAACAGGTTTCTGTTTTACGGCGTCGCCCTCGCGGCTGCAGTTCTCGCCGCCGGCACCAAAGAGATCGCCTTCACGCTGCCGGCGGTACTGGCGTTGTGGGAGTTCTCGTTCGGCGAAGGCAGCATAAAAAAGCGGCTCTTCAACCTGCTGCCATTCCTGGCGGCGCCGGCCGTGGTTATCCTGGCCCATCTCAGCAGCCATTCCTCGCTGTTCCAGGCCGAGGGGCAGATGGCGCCCACGACCGTCCCGGAATACCTGATGACGCAGTTCCGGGTGATCGTGACCTACCTGCGGCTCATGGTGCTGCCGGTGAATCAGAATCTCGATTACGATTATCCGGTCTACCGGTCGCTGGCCGACGCCAACGTCTTCCTGTCGCTGGCAGGCCTGCTGCTCGTCGCCGGGGCGGGTGTTCTGCTCTACTACATTTCCGGCAGGCGGAAGGACCTGCCGCTGCTCAGGCTGGCCGGCTTCGGCATATTCTGGTTCTTCATCACGCTCTCCGTGGAATCGAGCGTCATCCGCATCCCCGACCTGATCTTCGAGCACCGGCTCTACCTGCCCTCGATCGGCTTCATCATCGCCGTGGTGGCGCTGCTCG
>Ga0172371_10003109_pt1 | contig 25901 bp, 20 predicted proteins | sample Lak12m_FD_114543 | JGI IMG/M metagenome (GOLD analysis project Ga0172371, IMG submission 114543) | Freshwater microbial communities from Kabuno Bay, South-Kivu, Congo - kab_022012_12m | ecosystem: Environmental > Aquatic > Freshwater > Lake | place: Democratic Republic of the Congo: South-Kivu... | reverse complement strand
TGTTCAAGCCCTGAAGGGGCGACTGATAATAGCCCGGAGTTTCAACTCCGGGTATTCGGATGGCGAGAATTTCATGGAACCGAACAAGTTAAGCAAAAGTTAGCGCCTATGGGGGGTAGGGGGAATTTTGAAAGGAAGAGATCCCGGATACTATAAGACCTGCTTTTTCGCGCCCCGCGCTCACGTGAATGGCTACCCGAAATGGAATGCCCCGGCATCGACTGGTGAACTGGGCCGGCGCTATCGTTTCGTAGCCGCAGGAGGGAGGATCGACGGATGAACAGAGTGTATACCGACAATTCCGACGCGGTCGGGAGGACGCCCCTGGTGCGACTCAACCGGATATGCGAGGCCGCTGGAGCTGTGGTTCTGGCCAAGGTGGAAGGTCGCAATCCTGCATACTCGGTGAAGGACCGCATCGGAGTTTCCATGATTCGCGACGGTGAAGAGCGAGGCCTCATTCGGCCGGAAGTCGAGATTGTCGAGCCCACGAGCGGGAATACCGGGATATCGCTGGCGTTTGTCTGTGCCCTCAAAGGATACAGGCTCACGCTCACCATGCCCGAAACCATGAGCCTGGAAAGACGCAAGGTACTCAAGATGTTCGGGGCCAATCTCGTGCTCACCGATGGCGCCAAAGGCATGAAGGGCGCGGTGTCCAAAGCCGAAGAGATTGTGGCTTCGGACCCGCAACGGTACTTCATGCCCCAGCAGTTCATCAATGCGGCCAATCCACAGGCCCACGAAGAAACCACCGGGCCGGAAATCTGGTTGGACACCCAGGGTCAGGTCGACGTGTTCGTCAGCGGCGTCGGCACGGGAGGCACCCTCACCGGGGTTGCACGGTTCTTCAAGAAGACCAAGGGAAAGAGCCTGCACTCCGTGGCCGTGGAACCCGCCGAGAGCCCGGTCATCGCTCAGACCATGGCGGGAAAGGAACCGATCCCCGGGCCCCACAAGATTCAAGGGATCGGAGCCGGGTTCGTGCCTGCGAACCTCGACCTGACCATGGTTGACGAAGTGCAGCAGGTCAACAGCGAGGAAGCGGTCGCGTTTGCACGCCTTCTCGCCCGACGCGAGGGAATTCTCTGCGGCATCTCCTCGGGAGCTGCCGTGGCCGCTGCGTGCAGGCTGGCAGCGAGGGAGGAATTCGATCGAAAGACCATCGTCGTCATCCTCCCCAGTGCGGGGGAGCGGTACCTCAGCTCGGTTCTCTTCGAGGGAATCGACGCCTGAGGGCCAGGCGCCGCGGGCAACGTCCCAGACGACTTCCGGAGGAATTTGGAACGATGAAGACACGTGACGATTGCATATTCTGCAAGATTGTGGCAGGACAGATTCCGTCGATGACCGTCTTCGAGGACGAGACTACCCTCGCCTTCATGGACATCAGTCCTTTGAACAGGGGCCACGTTCTCGTCATCCCGAAAGAGCATTTCGAGACCATCGGAGAAATCGAGCCGGCGCTGTATGGCCATGTTGCCGAGGTTCTCTGCCGGATCGCCAAAGCTGTTCAGGCCACGGTGGCTCCGGAGGGTCTCAACGTCATGCAACTCAACGGAAGGGCCGGCAATCAGGTTGTGCCCCATGTGCACCTGCACATCGTCCCCAGATGGTCGGGAGACGGTTTGACCATATGCGCGTGGGAGCCTATTCCGGGCGACAAGGCTGAAATCGCGGCCATCGCGGGCGAGATCAAGGCCAGGCTATCCTGAGAGAGGTTTCAGAAACAAACACTCCGGCGATCCGGCAAGTCGAGCTCGATACGAAGGTTCCCTTGTCCTTGGATCACCTCAAGAATCGAGATCGTTCGGTATGACAAGAGTATTTCGGACACCCCACCTATTCCATGGCTGACCCCGCGAAGAATCACGACAGCGAAGACAAGCCGGAAGAACCCGGCGGAGGATTCACGAAGAAGCCCCAGCGGGAGTTTCTCAATTACTTTGGAAAGGATCGCTGGATACACCTCTGGTTGGCTGAAAAGCGCACGAGGCTCGTATCCGCGATCTTTCCGCCCTTCGTGCGTCTGGGACTCGTCCCGGACACCGTTTCTTACGTCGGCATCGCTCTGCTGGCGGGGGTTGTCCTCTATTTCGTCCGAGAGCCCCGAGTAGCGGTTCTCTTTCTCGCCGGTCACCTCCTCTGCGACGGCCTGGACGGGGCGTACGCTCGTCACACCGGAAAGGCTTCACAGGCCGGAGCTTTCACCGATTTGGTGTGCGATCAGCTCGGGATGGTGGTAGTGGCCATGACGGCCATATTCCATCACCTCGTGCCGCCGCTGCTGGGCACGGCCTACATCACTCTATACCTCATTGTGGTCGTGTTCGGGGTTATCATCAACGTGATGGGCCTGGGAACGCGCATCACGATCACGAGCAAGTATTTTATGTACGCCACGTACGGCGTCTGGGCCGGGTGGGGACTCAATTTCTTTTCGCACATGATGTCCTTCTTCTCCGTGATCATGCTCGCGGAGGTGATCGTGGGCTACCTGCGCCTCAAGCGTGGTATCAGAAAGAAATTCGACTCAGAGGTTCGTTTCACTGAAGGGGACCCCTATTCCGGAAAACTGAATTATGCCCTCAACCTTTTCGTTCCCCTGGCGGTGTTGACGGCCATTCTGCTCTGGGCAAACATCATACCGCTGCGGGCCATGTTCGCGCGGCCCACCCTTTCCGTCTCCTGGGAGCAAGGGGTCCGCGTTATCTCCGAAGACGAGGCATCGGAAATCCTCGGCCTCGGGGTCATGGACGACACATTTCTCGTTCTCGTGCGCCTCGAAGACGGCAGCCAACAGTTGAGGCGCCTGGCAGCCGATGGTCGCGCGACCGGTCAATCGTTCGCGGTCCCTGAATACGTTCGTCCCGCGTGCGGAGCCCTGCCCCTGGACGGAGGTACGCTGTTGATCGTGGACAGCGCGACCCGTCTGCTGATGGGAGTCGATCTGGAGGCTTCCTTCTCGGCGAAGAGGGCGGTGACGGTCTTTACCATCCCCCTGGGAATCCTGAGGGTCACGGCCCTGGCAACCGGCCATTACAACGGGCGGCTGGTGTGGCTGGCCGGCAACTACCTTTACACCCGCCAGACATACGTGATAGACCCTGAAAAGGCGCTCAAGAGTGGGGACATCCTCGGGGGTGTCATAAAATCCTATACGAACGGGGCTTTCCCCGCGGGCATGGCCGTGACGGACGGCACGGTGGTGGAATTCAACAAGACGCCTCTGGAATGCCTGATCTACGTCGCGCCCTTGAAACGGCTCCTCGAGGGTGTAAACCTGCTGGATGCCTCGCGGACGTCGTTTCTTCCGCCGGCTCCCGATGCAATTGGCCCCCTGAGCCGAAGCGGCAGGGTAGTCATGGTGGACCGCGACGGCCGGATTTACCGACTGCCGGTCGAGGTTTTTTCCGGAAAAGCCCCATGACCGCCAAGCGCTGCGACAAGAGAGACTGAATGGATCATATACGGAACTTTTGCATTATTGCTCACATCGACCACGGTAAATCGACTCTGGCGGATCGATTGCTCCAGATAACCGGAGTAGTGGGAGACCACGAGTTTCGTGACCAGATGCTCGACACGATGGACATCGAGCGGGAGAGAGGGATAACCATAAAGAGTCAGAGCGTGGCCCTTCCGTACCGCGGCGCGGACGGCGCGGACTACGTCCTGAATCTCATCGACACGCCGGGACACGCGGATTTCTCCTATGAAGTGTCCCGCGCCTTGGTCTCCTGCGAGGGTGCACTGCTGATCATCGACGCGTCCCAGGGCGTGCAGGCCCAGACACTCGCCAATTTCTACATGGCGGTAGAGCAGGATCTCGAGATCGTTCCCGTCATCAATAAAATCGATTTGCCCGCGGCGGATGTGGACAGAGTCAAGCTCCAGATTCAGAAAGATCTGGGATTGGATCCCGAGACCGCTGTCAAAATTTCGGCCAAAGAAGGGATCGGCATCGAGGAGGTCCTCGAGGCCGTGGTGACCAGAATCCCGCCGCCCAAGGGAGACCCGACCGGACCCCTGAAGGCGCTGATATTCGATTCCCATTGGGATCCGTACCGCGGCACGATCGTCCATATCCGGCTCTTCGACGGACAGTTGAAACCTGGAGACATTATCCGGCTCTGGTCCAACGCAGCGACCTACAAGGTGGAGGAGACGGGGATCTTTCTTATCGAACGGCAGCCGCAAAAGATTTTGCGAGCGGGCGACGTCGGGTATTTCATAGCCGGAATTAAGACTGTTCGGGATACCCGCATCGGCGACACGGTCACGCTCGAGGAGCGGCCCTGCGATGCGCCGCTCAAGGGCTTTCTACTCGTCAAGCCGGTCGTTTTTTCCTCATTCTACCCCATATCCTCCGATGACTACGAGGATCTGGCGGAAGCTCTGGATAAGCTCAATCTCAACGACGCTTCCCTCACCTTCGAAAAAGACCATTCAACCGCGCTGGGGCACGGATTCCGATGCGGTTTCCTGGGGCTGCTGCACCTCGAAGTCGTCCAGGAGCGCCTCGAGCGCGAATTCGGGTTGTCCCTTATTCTCACCGCGCCCTCGGTGCAGTATTCGCTCGTGCTCAAGGACGGTACGGAAATGATCATCGACAATCCGGCCAAGTTCCCGGATCCGATGTTTATCGATCAGGCCAAGGAGCCGTTTATCCGGGCCGCGATCATATTGCCCGAGCAGTACCTGGGCAGCGTCATGACTGTCTGCATCGACCGACGGGGGGTGCAGAAGGAAATCAGGTACCTCGATTCGAGCCGCGTGGAGCTCGTTTTTGATCTGCCCCTCGCAGAGGTGTTGTTCGACTTCTACGACAAGCTGAAATCGATCTCCCGAGGATACGCTTCGTTTGATTATGAATTCCTCGAGTATCGATCGACCGATCTGGCAAAAGTCGATATTCTCGTGGCCGGTGAAAAAGTGGACGCACTCTCCATGCTCGTGCACAGGGATCGGGCCTATCAGAGGGCTCGTCGGTCATGCGAGAAGCTCAAGCAGGAAATCCCGAGACAGCTTTTCAAGGTGGCGATTCAGGGGGCCATCGGCGGCAAGATCATCGCGAGGGAGACCGTGTCGGCTCTCCGCAAGGACGTGACGGCCAAATGCTATGGGGGAGACATTACGCGGAAGAAGAAGCTCCTGGAAAAACAAAAGGAAGGAAAGAAACGGATGAAACAGGTGGGGAACGTCGTCATCCCCCAATCTGCGTTCCTTGCGGTCCTCAAGGCCGACGAGGAAGAATAGCACCGGTCTGAAGAGCCCCGAGGAAGGTTATGGCTTTTGGTCAGGCCCCTCAAAGGAACCCGATCCCGTCACAGCGCCCATTTCAACACCACGGTCATGACGAGAATGATAGCCGCGCCCAAGAGAAGGTATGGACCTGAACTGATCTCTTCTTCAGCCTTCTCATCGGTGTGCCGCGCGGCGCATCCGGACGACCGCGTACATTGGACACAGCGAAGTTCCGCGTCTGTCGGCGCATTGTCCATGGTAACACGCTCCTTTCCTCTCCTTAGTATAATGCGTTGCGCCGCCGCGGTAAATCCCGAATCTCGTCCGTCAGGCCAACGCGCGTTCAGCGAGGCTTTGAAGGAGACGGACATCGGCACCTGATCGTTTATTCGGCCGACTGACTCCACCGAGGTTCCGGTATCTCAATCATGGTCATTTGGGCTTCCGACTCGAAAGGAATCTCCGTCGCGAGCATATCTTCCGCTCCGATACGCAAAGATTCCAGGAGCTCGTCTTTGGTCTTCTCTTGTGCGTTGACGCCGGGAAGATCGACAAGCCACCCGATCCACCAGTCTTGCGATCTTTTGATCACGGCTCGAAACTTCATAGCCTACCTCATAGAGGGGATGGAGAGGTCTTTACAGATTTTCCTCGCCAATTCATTTACGATCTCCGTGTGCCGAGGGACCTGGGTTTTGAGACTTCCTTTCATAAAGATGCTGTGTCGCCGTCCCTCCCGTAGAAGGTGCGCTCCATGGTCTTCGAGGTGTTTGATGAGGGCAGTTCGCTTCATGACTGCGATTCAAGGCCCTTACCCGTCAGCTTACGTACGATCGCGGACAGGTCACCTCGGCCGAGGTGGAGTCCCACGTAGCAAAGGCCTGCTGCGACGGCCGGGATGAGAAGGAAGTAACCGAGAAAACCCAGAGCCCCATGGCCCCGTAACCCCACAAATCCCCACATGAACAGCCAGACGAACAGCACGATGCCGACGATGGGCCCCTTTTCCACGTGCTTCGGAGCCCACTTACCCAAGAGGAGACCTGCGAAGAAATACCCGGTCAGCGTGGTGGGAACCCCGAAATAAGCCGATACCGTGATCCCCACTGTTCCAAGAGCTGCAGCGATGAGCAGCGTGTCGACGAACCCGAAGAAAAGTCCGAGAACCAAGCCCGCTCCGACCCACTGAAGGGTGCTCAATTGATTCGTATGCGGTTTGACGTATTCATCGGCGAAATTCATCACTCCTCACTCCTTCGTGGCAATCGCAATTTGGGACTGTGACCGAATGTCCATCTCTCGGACGGACCCTTTTCCCAGGTACAGCGCCGCTCATTGAAATTCGCGGCACTCTTCACATACGGGAAAGCCGGTGAGACTTCGTTGACTTTGAGTAAGATCTCCGCGTGGCGATCATCCACAACTTATCGGAATCTCATGGTTATGGCCGGCTGATAGTGGAGCGCGCTTCCGCAAAAGGACGTTGAGACTTCTTCGAGATTCAGCTTCACGTTTTCCATCCTTTTCAATGCGCTCCACTATGACAGGTACCCGCTTTCCAGGCAGGTATTCTTTCCTGAGTCTTGCGGAGCCGTTTCGGGCAGGTCTCCTGCGCTTCGGACGCCACGCCCGGGCGAGACCGGCTGCGCTCAGGAGATGCGGCCCACACGGTTAAAATTCCTCGGGCCTGACATAGCGTACGGAAGTCTTTCGAGACGACCGTCGGGGGGTGCGACTGGCCGGCGCTGCCTCCAGGCTCGGCGCCGTCCTGAGCGGTTCCGGCCAATGCCTATAATTTCCGGCGCCTCGGCCGCGCGTGGTGAGCCGGTCATCCCCGGCCGCTCTAGGAAAACTTTTCCCGCTGGATGCGATAGCGGTGCTTACGGGAAGGATTCCCTCCACCGTCACTCCAGGCAAGCTTGACGTATTGTTCCTCGAATCCGACGACAACGTAATCGCCATCGGGCAGGGTGCAGTCGGAAAAGCGGTCTTTGCCGAAGAGGCTGTATTCGGCCTTGAGTCCGTCCAGGTGGATTACATCGCCGACTCGCATTTTTCCTCCTTTTCTTGAGCCCCTCGCCAAAAGATACCCGGCGACCGTGAGCCCAGGTGCATTCAGCCGAGCCGCCGCGCAGTCAACGGGTCGGGATCGCTGCGGGAAAGTCGCACCCCATGCGTTTCGGAAACGGTAAGGATTCGGGAATGGTGTCGCTCCATGACTCATTCCTTGACTCGAAAGAGATTTATAGAATATAAGGAAAGTTTTGTCTACGGATTATGTGCGGCGCGCGAATTTCGCGCGCCCGCACACCGCGAGCTAAGAGGAACCCCCCGGAAAGACAGAAGAAGGACCTACCACGGATTGCGCAGAGGTTTGAATCGTTGATTTCCCCTGCTCACTGCGCGCCCACGAAGAACTATTACCTAACTTCTTTGATTTCTTTGTGTCTTGGTGTCTTAGTACAGGATTTCGCGAATACGGCGACGTATCGGACCCTGACCTCCTACGACTCGGCTGGAAGACCGAAACCAAGCCGAACTCTCCGTCATTCCGACGTAAGCGGAATCCGGTCCCGCATAGCCGGGGGCAGTGGAGAGCGCTCCCGGCGAACGGTCGCCCTCTACAGGGCATAACCGTAGCGCTCGAACGTGGCCCCCCATCGACGTGACACTTTTTCACGGGTACTTGCTTCCAGGTGATACGCGTTCTTTTGATAATCGTGAATCGATCCCAGGTATCGGCGGACGTTTACCTCAAAGGAGTCGAATCCCGGCAGCCCAAGCTCCTGATAGGCGGATCGCAGTATCTTCACCGGATCGGATTCCAAGTCCTCAAACCTCATCTCGTGGAGCGAGCCCGCGGGAATCGCGGCCCTGTCTCTCTCGAAAAGAGCAAAGAGCTCTTCGTACGACGAGAGGATAATTTCCTCAACCAGCTCGGGGGCCGGGATTTGCAAGCAACTGTGCGCCAGGAACTTACGCCACAGTTGCTCGGTCGACAGGTAAACGTCATACGGGTTGCGGACAATGTGGATGAACTGGGCTCCGGGAAACATCTTCAGTAAGAGCCTCACCCGTCCCGTGTGAGGCGGGGACTTCAAAACAAGGCGGCCCGGCCGACCCACCGTGAGCTTTTTCAGGAAGAGCCGGAAGGATTCCTTCCATTTCTCGAGATCCTTGCTGCTCAGGTGCTCGGGGTCCATCCCGGAATGCGGCTCGTCGCGACTGAGGGGAAAGACAAATCGGAAATAGGGCGATACGGTGGAAAGAGCCGCGGTGGCGAACTCGTCTTCGTGCGGCACGTAGGAAGCGAAAGCGACGTCGTCCATCGGGCGTTTCTGGGGGGCAATGATATTAAAGACCGGCCCCGCCACCTGGGTATAGAGGAAATGGTGCGGACACAACGCTTGATAGGCCGTCGGAAATACGAGGTGCTCGTTGAGGCTCAACAGGTTGTGGAGATGGGTCGTCCCGCTGCGCCAATGGCCAAGAATAAAGAGAGGGGGCTCGGTGACCTCCGCGGCTTGGATTTCTTGCTCATTGAAGAATCTTTCGCAGACGTGAAAAACCGAATTGATCACGCTGATCGAGAGAAGGTGCGCCAGCCGTCCCAGACATCGCGCGTCTACGACAAAGCCGTTGCGAGCCACGACTCTGAGCAGATCCGGCAGAGTCATTCCCGCAATGAGCGGAAGGGGGCGCCCCTTCCGACGTCGTGCTCCCATGTTGTGGTATCTCCTCGAGCCAATGATAGCCAATGGGGCGGGACATGCACAATCTTTCGGAGCGCAGCCGTTGCCAAGGGTCAAGAATCCCTCCGGCTCCTCCGATCTGACGGCATTTCCCTTTCAATCGGGCTCCGACCGATTGATCCTGCCCGGTAACGAAAAGCTCCTTGCAATATTCGGAGGATAATGTCAAAAAAGTCCTTTCGACCTCCAAAAAGCAGGCGCGACAGGTGCAACGCTTCAGAGAACAGGCTCGACCCAATGCCGCGCTCATTTTGGCAGAACAGGGCATGGCGCCGGCGGAACGCCCCCGCAGGCAGGGAGGTGCCGGAGTGTCTTTCAGTGGCAAAGTATGGAAATTCGGGGATGACGTCAACACCGACGAGATCATACCCGCACGATATCTCAACCTCACCGATCCAGCCAGACTCGCTGAGCACGTCATGGAGGATGCGGACCCCCAGTTTCCTTCCAAGCTTCAGATTGGTGACATCGTCGTAGCCGGAAAGAACTTTGGGTGCGGTTCATCACGAGAGCACGCTCCCGTGGCGATGAAGGCCGCGGGCATCGCGTGCGTCGTTGCCGCGAGTTTTGCCCGAATCTTTTTCCGGAATTCCTTCAACATGGGGCTGATGATCTTCGAATCCCCTTCGGCCGCGAAGGCAATCGGGGAAGGCGATATCATCGAAGTGGACCCTGACCGGGGCCTCATACGGAACGTGGAGACCGGTGAGACCTTTCAAGTCGCCCCCATCCCTCCGTTCATGAAAGAGCTGTTGAAGGATGGCGGCTTGATTCCCCACATCCGAAAGAAAAGCGCCGGAGGTTCGTAGTTGTGCGTATCCTCATGATCACGCCAGAGGTGACACCCTTTGCCCAGACCGGCGGGCTCGGAGAAGTCCTCTCCGCGCTTCCCGCGGAACTTGCCGGACTGGGTCTTGAGGTGGACGTCCTCCTTCCCAAGTACCAGAGCATCACACCCGACAAATTTCCGATCGAGCGCACTGATTTGAGGATAGAGGTGGACCTGAACGCCAAACTGATCTCAGCAGGCATTTGGCAACTTCGGGACCCGAGGGGTGCGCGCTTTCTGTTCCTCGAATGCGAGGAATTCTTTGACCGCGAGTACCTCTACGGAACGCCCGAGGGAGATTATGCCGACAATGCCGAGCGTTTCGTCTTTCTTACCAGGTCCGCGATCGAACTGGCCTTGAAAACGCAGACTCACTACGACGTATTCCATTCCCACGACTGGCAGGCCGCGCTGATCGCGGTATACCTCCGAACCCTGTACGCGGGCGAGCCGATTCTGGAACAGAGCGCGTCGGTCATGACGATCCACAATCTTGGGTACCAGGGAATCTTCTGGCATCTTGACATGCCGCTCGTTGGGGTGGGGTGGCAGTTTTTCACCCCCCGGCACATGGAATTCCACGGCAAGGTGAACTTTCTCAAGAGCGGGATCGTCTTTGCGGACGAGGTCAACACCGTGTCGCCCGGATACCGCAACGAGATCCTCACGCCGGAATTCGGATTCGGTCTCGAAGGAGTCCTTCAGGAGAAGGGGCCTCACCTGACCGGCATACTCAACGGCGTGGATTATACGGTCTGGAACCCGCGAACCGATGATATGATCAAGGCGAGCTATTCGGAAGACGACCTTTCCAATAAGCGGCTGTGCAAGGAGCACCTTCAGGAAATCTCCGGCCTTCCCCTGCGTCCGGATGTGCCGGTGATCGGGATGGTCAGCCGGTTGTCGAGCCAGAAAGGTATCGACATTCTCGCCGCAATCTTCTCGTGGCTCATGGAACAAGACGTGCACCTGGTGCTCCTTGGGACGGGTGACGCGAAGTATCAGAAGATCTTTACGGAATTCGCCGATCGCCATCCCGACAAGACCGGGATCTTTCTCAGCTATGATTATGAATTGGCCCACCGGATCTTTGCCGGCTCAGACATGCTGCTCGTGCCGTCCCGGTACGAGCCGTGCGGCCTCAATCAACTCTATGCCCTCAAGTACGGCACCATCCCCATCGTGCGGGCCACCGGCGGCCTTGTTGACACTGTCGAGGAGTGCAGTCCCGACGGGGATTCGGGCACCGGCTTCCTGTTCGTCGATCCGGAGCCCGAGGCGCTCCAGGAGGCCGTGGCCAAGGCGTTGAAGCTCTATTGCGAGAAGCCCGCCGCGTGGAAAAGCCTCATGCTCCGCGGCATGAAGCAGGATTTTTCCTGGAAGCGCTCTGCGCAGGAGTACGTCCGGCTGTACGAAAAGGCCCTTGAGGAGAGGACGCGATCTCTGAGTGTCCGGTGAGCGAGTACGATAAAGCGGACGCGGGGGGCGATCTTTGGGGAGCCCCGGCGCCTCGATAGGCGCTGACCTGAGGGCGCCGGAGCTTCTCATACCAGTTCGCATTTCAAAATGTAACCATGGAAGGCCAAGTGCCGGCCTGGTCCCTTCCGCTACGGCTGTCAAGACTGGACTTCGCTCCAGGGGCCAGGCCGTCCTGCAGACGACCTATGTCACTCGTTGATTCGCGAAGTGGTATCACGCGAGCTTTTCGGCCAGGGCCGTATACCGCGGTTCGACTCTGAAGTTGTCCACCGCCATTTGGAGCGCTTTGGGACTGCCAATGATGATGACGAGCTCTCGTCCGCGGGTCATGGCGGTGTAGAGGAGATTGCGCCTGAGCAAGACGTAATGCTGGGTGCTCATGGGAACGATCACGCACCGGTACTCGCTTCCCTGCGCCTTGTGGACCGTCACCGCGTACGCGAGGATCAGCTCGTCCATATCGGACACGTGGTACGTCACCGGCCGGCCATCGAGCTCCACAACAAATTCCTCGGCCTCCGGATCGTAGGAGACGATACGCCCCACGTCCCCGTTGAAGACTTCCCGCTCATAATTGTTTCGCGTCTGCATAACACGGTCGCCCACCCGGAAACGCCCCCCTCTCACGAGCACGCCCTTTGGATTGAGCAATTCCCTCAGCACCGCGTTGAGGTTCTCCGTGCCGATGCTTCCCTTGTGCATCGGGCTGAGGATCTGGATGTCTTCCGCGGGATTGAAACCGAATCGGTCGGGGATCCTTCGGGAGACCAGTTCCTTGATCAAGCGCAGGCATTCGTCGGGATCGTCTTTTTCGATAAGATAGAAGTCATTGAGCGCTGAAGCGTCGGTCTCCTTGACGGGCATCTCCCCCTGATTCACCCGGTGGGCGTTCGTCACGATAAGACTGCTCTGTGCCTGTCTGAAAACCGTCTGGAGCCTCACCACGGGGATTGCTCCCGAAGCGATCAAGTCGCCGATCACGTTTCCCGGGCCCACGGAAGGCAACTGGTCCGCGTCCCCCACGAGAATGAGCGTTGTCTGTAACTGCACCGCGGCGAGCAGATGGTACATGAGCGCCGTATCAACCATGGAGACTTCGTCAATAACGACCACTTCCGCTTCCAGAGGATGCGAAGCATTCCGCACAAAGCCGCCCCCGGCCGGTGAGAACTCGAGAAGCCGATGCATCGTTTTCGCCTCACGACCGGTCGCCTCGGAGAGCCGTTTGGCTGCCCGTCCGGTGGGCGCGGCCAGCAGCACCCGCAGCTTCTTGGCTTCCAGAATCTCGATCAACGAACGGAGCAGTGTTGTTTTTCCGGTACCAGGTCCCCCTGTGATCACCAAGACCTTGTGCTCCACAGCCTGTGCCACGGCGAACCTCTGGGCAGGCGAGAGCGACATTCCGATCCGCCGCTCCACCCACTCAATCGCCGCGTCGATCTTCACCGGGGGAAGGAACCGTGGAGCAACGAGCAGATCCCGCAGCCTCTTTGCCACACCGTTTTCCATGGTCCAGAGCCTCGATGGGTAGACCCGATCCGCTTCCGCCACAACTTCCCTCGTTGCAACGAGCTCCTCGAGGGCTCCTTCGAGGGTGTGAAAATCGATGCCCAGCAGCTCCCGGCCCCGTTCGAGGAGTGCGGCACGCGGATAGTAGACGTGCCCCTCGCTCTGGGTCGCGTCGAGAAGGTGGAGGAGCCCGGCGCGCGCACGCAAGGGGGATCGCATGTCGATTCCCAGGGTCCCTGCAATCTTGTCCGCGGATCGGAACCCGATGCCTCGAATATCCGTGGCCAGACAATAGGGGTTTTCTCTGACCACCCTGATCGCGGCCGAGCCGTATTTCTTATAGATCTTCGCCGCATACGCAGGGGACACCCCGTGGGTCTGGAGGAACAGCATCACCTCCCGGATGTGCTTGTGCTCCTGGAACGCGTCGGAAATCATCTTGGCCCGCACCGGCCCGATTCCCGGCACCTTGAAGAGCTCTTCGGGTTTTTCTTCTATGATGTCCAGGGTCTGCTCGCCGAAGGACGCAGTGATACGGCGGGCCATCTCCGGCCCGATCCCCTTGATGAGGGGCGAAGAGAGGTATTTCTCGATCCCTCGGATCGTCGAAGGCGCTTTGGATTCCACCTGATCAAAACGGAACTGCTCCCCGAACTTGGGGTCCACCACCCACTGCCCTTGAAGCACGAGCGTTTCGCCCGGATGAGGGCTCGGCAGATTCCCCACGACGGTAACCGGTTCCCGGCGCCCGCGCACGATGAGCCTGGCGACGACGAAGTCGTTGGATTCCCCCGTGAACACGAGGCGATCCAGGATGCCCTCGAGAACCTGCAACCGGGGGGGGGCGCCTTCATTCTGCGGACTTGCCATGGGGTATTCCGTGCCGAGATCTCACGAGGGATATGACGAATTGGTGGCCTGAGGGCAAGTTTACCTGAAAGTGTCGGTGGAGGCATTCGTCTTGAAAAAAAAATGGGGACCGAAGTCCCCGAAGGATTGGAAGGATAAGTCTGTTACGACTTGTTTGAAGTCTGGGGTGACCCGAGGCCGCTCCCCGTGGGAAACGGCTTCCGGGTCGCTCTTGTCAACACGGTGTTCTCAATATATTCCGAATCCCATTCCGCCGGTTACGCTTCCCAGGAGGTTCCCGCACAATTCAAGGCAGGGGAGACCGCTGAACAGGCCGCCGCCATTCGCGGGCCCGGCGGCAGGACCGTATCCGGGTCCACAGACCGGCGGAGGAGGCGCGTATCGCACGGGAGGACACGGCACAGGAACTCTGGCTCCTCTCGGAGGAGGCCCGTAAGCCCCCGCGGTGTTTCCGCCCAAAAGACTGCCCACGACCAGAAACGGTAAGGCCACCACACCGCCGCACAATCCGGGGAAAGGCGCATCTCCCCAATAGGCGCCGGCATTCGGCTGATAGTACTGATTGGCGGGATAGGGACCGCAAGGCTGTGCAGGCACGCAGCCAGGCGCAGGTGCGTAGTATACCGGGGCCGGAGGCCCACCCGCCATAACCAAGGATGCCGAAGCAAGTGTCGCCAGGCAGAGAACAACACTTAGAATGCGCTTGAACATTATACCCTCCTTTTTAGTCAGACCGGTCTGCAAACACTGGATTAGTGTGCAATGTCAGAAAGGTCCCCAAGACCCTTTCCCCCGTTCTGTTCCTGGTGGCGGGAGCTATCATGGCCTGTTCTTGCTGTCAAGTAAAATATTTGATGTTAAGGTGTTATAGGCTAGTCACCACTCCTCTACTGAAAAGAAGGTTGCAATATCGTGATATTCCTAATTTTATTTGTTTCATCAACAAGCCGGTCTCGATCGGCCTTGACTCCCGGTGGCTCCCGAGGAACCATAAGGGGCCGACGCGTCGAGCGCGGCCGTGGTATACTGGCCGGAGAGCCGCTGCAAACCTGATGACCTCGTCGGGTTTTGGAGCCTCTATCCCTTCGCTGGAGGATCAATGGGACGAGCCGGGATTGAGCTTGCTTGCGTTCTCATTCTGCTTGGATTGGCGCGGACCGTCTTGGGGTCCGGAGGAATCACTCCCGAGCAGATCTATCAGGCTACCGTGGACTGGAAGAGTCTCATCGCCACGTGGGAAGCCCTCCCCGACGACAGTCCTCTGGCGGAAAAAAACTCGGATAATGCCAAGTCTCAGCACCGTACCCTCATTGCATTGAGAAAGGACGGCACGTGCAGGGTCTTCAACCCGGATTTCCCCATGGGCGCCGACTGCCTGTGGACTTTCGAGGATCACCGATTGTTCATCACCTTTCCGGGTGGCTTAAAGGTTGATTACTACGTGTATGGGATCAAAGGAGACTTCATGATAACCCGCTCCCCGATCAAAGACGGAAAGGATCAACTGTGGGCCAGGGTAAAGTGAGGTCAATACTGATAAACCACGCCGCAAGCGAAGAATTCGGGTCTACGGTTTCTCGAAGACGCTGGGGGATGCGAAGGCCTCCGAGACGCAAGGAGGCCAGGTGATGGCTCGTATTGTCTATGGTGTGATGGGCGATGCCCGCGGGCACGTCACCCGCGCCCTGACCGTTGCCGGAGAATTGCCCCAGCACGAGATTCTCTTCGTGGGTGGGGGCAGGGTCCACGATCTGAAGGCTCACGGCTACCAGGTAGTCGATGTGCCCATGGCTTCGACTCTCTATCGGAACAACCGGGTGGACCTGCCGGCTACGGTGATGAATGCCGTGAAGGTATTCGGCGGCGGCAGGAAGGTTGTCAACCGACTGGCACAGGTGATCGACAGATTCGACCCTCAGCTCATCCTCACCGATTACGAATATTTCACTCCCCTGGCCGCTCGAAAGCTGGGCCGCGCGTGCGTGAGCGTCGACCATCAGCACATCCTGACCCATTGCGGGTACGAGATTCCGTCGGAGCAGCGCCTGAGCCGGCTGATGACCAACCTGAGTATCCGGGCCCTGTACAGCAACGCCTCTCATTTCATTGTGGTCTCCTTCTTCAAGCTCCCCCCGAAGACACCGGCCTCAACGGAGGTCCTGCCGCCGATTATTCGTGCGGAGGTCCGAAAGCTGCGGCCTGTTCACGGAGAGCACGTGCTGGTCTATCAGACCTCGCCGACGTTTGTCCGGCTCTTTCCCGTGCTCGAACAAACTCCGAGACGTTACTTGATCTACGGATTCGGCGAGAGGCCTCCGCAATCCAACCTCGTGTTCAAGCCGTACTCAAACGAGGGTTTCCTGGCCGACCTCGCTTCGTGCCGGTACGCGATCACCAACGGCGGCCATAACGTCGTCTCGGAAGCGCTGTTTCTCGGTAAACCCGTATTATCTTTCCCCATAGTGAATGCGTTCGAACAGTTCCTCAACGCCTACTTCCTTTCTCGCCTCGGGTACGGGGATTACTCCACCGCGGCGGTCCCTTCCGTGGAATTTCTCCGCACGTTCGAATCCCGGTTGGAAGAATTCACCGCGAATATCAACGGCGTCGACTTCCTCGGCAACAAGGAGCTTGTGGCACACCTGGAAAAACACTTTTCCTGAGAGGCTGTTCCGGCAAGCAGTGCCTCACATTGCTCCAAATCCCGGCCCGTATTTTGTCGCTCGATCCACACGTGGTGCAACACGATGCCTCGGAAGAGCGCGCAACAGGAATTTTCTTAATATTTTACGGCCATAGACTCGGGAAAACGACGTTGACATTTCCGGGCTGTTTCGTTATACTTGCGTGAGCACCATATGCTTATGATGCCGTGTTTTGAAAGCGTTTGCAATAGGTTACAGTTAGTCCCCAGAATCTACTTTCAGAGGGACATGAGGGTGTGGTAATTAGGTGATAACCTTGGTCAAAAGGGCTGCTCTGCATCCGCTTACCCTTCGCGGCCGGCTCCGCCGGAAGTGGGCGTATTCCGGCGCGTTCTGCTGCGCGCTCGGCCTCGCTCTGCTGTTCGGCCTCTTCTGGGGCGCGGGACCGTCGCTGGCCGGCCCCGCGCCTACACACCAACCTCACGCCTACGGGTACTTCGACTTCCCCACATGCGTCCGGTACGCTCTAGTCCATTCGGAACGGATGCTGAAGAGTCGCATCGAAATTCAGGTCAAATCCGTTGACCTCAAGGACGCCCATTCAGAGCTCCTACCGACCCTTCAACTGATCGTCCGCTATTACTTCGCTCGCGCCACCGGTGCGTCGGGGGGCCCGGTAAACGTTCAGATACTCATGACCGACTGGAATCCCTACGTGGCCCTCCTGAAAATCAGGGCGCAAGGGACCCTGGTGGACATCGCCAAGGACATTCACTTCGAAAAAATATCTGCGGACGTTGCCCAAATAGCAAAGCTGTTCTACACCATTCACCTCCTGGAGAAGAACATCAGGGCCAACCGTCAAATACTGGCCCTCTATCGCAACAAAGTAACCTACGGCAAGAGCCGGGATGAGCAGGGGGCGGCGGACCCCATCGAGCTGAAGACCTGGGAAGCCCTGGTGCGAAGCGAAAATGTCAAGATCAAGAGATTTGAACGGGACATGGCCGACAAGGTCGCACAGCTCAAGGTCCTTATCGGGTATCACCCGGACCATTACCTGCCTCTCGATACGCGTGATGCGCCCAATCAGATCCTCACAGGATTCAACGGCCACCTGGTGACTTTTACGGATATTCAGGGGAGCAATCTGAAACTGGCGGTTGCCGCGAAGAAGGAACAGGTTCAGGGAACGAGGATTATGGGGTCTTATGTAGCCTTGCTTCCCAGACCGGTGTTTGTACTGGAAGACTTGCAGAATCAGGTGGACCGGACCTCGGGCTTCAACCTGGCTCTGGGTTTGGATTACACGCTGTGGGACGGATTCAAGAGGGTTCGGGACATCAAGAGACAAAAGCTGGAAGGCCAGAAGCTGAACCTGGATCGCCGGCTCCTTTCCCAGAAGCTCTATGTTGAGTATCAAAAACTCAGAGGTGAGCTGGCCGGCTCTCCGGAGCGTGAGGCAACCTTGCGAGAGCAGGCGTCCCTCGCCGCGCTCCGAGAGGAAAGAGCCCTATCAGAATACAAGGCCGGCCGATTGACACACGACGTCTATGTGGACAGGCGCGTCGACACTGCGCTGGCACAAATCGATGCCGTCAACTCAGTCAAGGAAAGGGTTTTCGCCCTGATAGACTTGGCCACAATTGCAGGAGGTTTGAACAGGTACAATGCAGCCATTCGACACTGACAAACCCCGGCGAAGGACCAAAGCCTACGGCACGATGCTGGCAGGTCTTGTGGCGATTGTCTCCCTCGGGTTGGTGGCAGTGACCCAGGAGCCCAAGAAAGCCGTATCGAGCCCGGCTCCGGCCAAGGCGGCCATCGTGCCTCAGATAGCCGATGCCAAATCCGAAGCGGAAATTCTTTTTCGCGGCAAGAGCTTTGCCGCGCTCAAGCGGCGGGTCGTCTTTCCGTACACCGGAGAGATCTCGGAGTTTGAGGCAAAAGAAGGCCAGACCGTCACAAAGGACCAGAAGCTGGTCACGTACAAGCTCGACCGCGTCTCCATGATGCAGGTGCACGGGGTCCTCTACCCCGAAGCGGTCATGGGTCTCAAGAAGGCACTGTACGATCAAAGAATCTCGCTTGACAAGCTCCAGAACGTGAGCCGTCCCATCAAGAAAATGGAACAGCAAAGGGTAGAAAAAGAGCTGGCGGACTTGCGCCAACTCCAGGCAAAGGATCTCGCCCCCGCGGAAGCGGTACAAAACAAGACCCGTCAACTGGAGGCGGTCAAGAAGGAAATCCTCGAGGTCGACGATTCCATAAAGCAGTTGGAAGAGAGCCTGAGAAAGACCCGAGAGGATCTCCGGTTTGCGGAAGACAAACACAAGCGAGAGCTTGAACTTCTCGAGTGGCAGACCAATCGGTCCTATTCCGAATCCAATATCCCCCTGGACATCGCGTACCTGGTGGCGCCCATGGACGGCCACATCATCTGGGTTGCTCCCGACCTCCGGATTAGTTCCGAACCGGCCAAAGGGACTCCGGCGCTGACCGTCGCCACCCCCAGCCCTGTGGTGATTCGCTGTAAAGTCCACGAATTGGACCTTGTGAAGCTCAAGACCGGTGACCGCGGGACGGTAACGTTCGACGCAACCCCGGAGAAGAAATACGCCTGTAAGATCAGCAAGATACCATGGGTGAGCCGCAATCCTGCACTCGAAGTTCCCGCGGACTATGACATCGAGTGCCTTCTCGATGTTCCGGACGGAAGAATCAAAGAGGGTCTCACCTGCAATGTGAAGGTGAGCATCACTCAGTGACCGGCGCTGCGCTTATCCGGGCCCCCCAAGCAGGGGCGGCGCGCGTCTCGAGGCTTGCCTGATCTTTCACGACATCAATCATCCCCCCTCCCGGCCGCTTCCGCCCACGTGACGGACTGAGCCCTGCTCGGGGCTTTGGCAGGCCGATTTCTCACGGTGACAACGACATGTGGCTTTCAACCGGAGTGCTCCTGGGCTGGCTCCTGCTGACATTTCTCCCGATTGCGGCAGTGATGGGAATCGGATTGTGGAAGATCCGGTCTCTCGGCCCACGGACCTCGCCTGGAACCGCCGTAGCTCCAGTCGTGCCGGTCGAGATTCTGGTGCCGGTCAAGGGCTCAAACGGAATGCTGGACTACAGCCTCAAATCGCTGTTGGAGCAGACCTATTCCGAGTACGGGGTTCTCTTCATTGTCGAAAGCCCGGAGGATAGTGCAAATGAAGTCGTAGACCGGCTTTGCGCGAAGCACCCCCACGCGCGCAAGGCGGTCAGCGGCTCTGCGGTTTCATGCGGCCAGAAGAACCATAATCTCGTCGAGGGCGTGAAGCATCTCAAATCCGACACGAAAATCATCGTCTTCTGTGACAGCACCAACGTGGCCCATCCCGAATGGCTGGCCGAATTCACCCTCCCCCTCCGGTCGGGAGCAAGCGAGGTCGTGACCACCTTCCGGGCCTTCGAGCCGGACCCCGAGACGATTGGCGGGGTGGGCCAGGCTATTTACGCGTCTTTCGTCCGACTCCTCATAACCGTCAAGCCAAAACCGTGGGGCGGAGCCACGGGGATGTTGCGTGAGACCTTCGAGTCGCAGCTCGTCATGGAAGCCTGGTCGCGGACCGTCGTGGATGACCTGATCTTGGGGAACGTTCTGGATGCCGCAGGAATCCCGGTGCGGATGGACCCCGTTCACCTGCTGAGGTCACCCGTCCGGAACCAGACGATCAAGGGTTTGTACAACTACCTGGAACGCCAGATCCTCTTTCCCAAGTTCACGAATCCCGGAATTTGGGTCGGATCGATGGTCTTGACTCTGAGCATGACCGCTGCCTCCCTCGTTACGGTCTGGTGCGCGGTCCTCCTTTTCCTGGGCAGGATGGAACCGGCTTTGGGAATACTCTCCCTCGGGTTTCAGGCCGCAGTGGTCCTTACTGTGGCGGGGCTCCGCTTCCAGAGCCCGTCTCGTGTGTCTCTCCGCAATTGGTTCCTCGCTCTCCCGCCTCTCGCCGGCATGATAGCGCTTATCTTGGTCCGTTCCATTTTCCTGAATTACATCGACTGGCACGGAAAGAGGTACTGGTGCGGCGCCGGGGGAGAAGTGCTGTTCGTAGAGCCCGGGCATTGACAACCGGTCCGCCCGTGGTCAAATGGTTTCATGAAAGGCGAAAGTGGGGGAGCCTTTTTTGAAAAAAGGCCCTCCGCCGAACCTCCTTTCCAAAAACTCTCAATATATCGGCAGCTCCTGTCGGTCGCCGCAGGGACCGTCGGTGTAACGCCACGTCCGGGGACAGACAACGATGAAAGATACTTCAGACCTCCGAAAAAAGACATCACTGTCGATTCTGTACATCGTTGCCGCGTTTATCATCATCATGCTCCTTCAAAATCTCATGTCGCCGAATGTGGAGAACGTCTCGTATTCCCAGTTCAAGAAATACATCTCGGATGGCAAGATCAACTCCGTTGTGGTTTCCAGCAAGTTCCTGAAGGGGTACGAGAAGGGTGAGAGCGCGCAGAAGGAGCCCCTCTTCCCGAAGAAGGTCTATGTCACCCCCCGGCTCGACGACCGCGACCTGGTGAAATTCCTCGAACAGAACAACATCGAAATCATTGCGGAAAACGAGAACACCTTCCTGATGGCGCTCCTCTCGTGGGTGCTCCCCTCTCTGATCTTTGTGGGAATATGGCTCTGGGCCATGAAGAGGATGGGCCAAGGCACCGGAATCATGACGCTCGGAAAGAGCAAGGCGAAAATCGTGGCCCAGACCGACGTGGGAATTACCTTCAAGGACGTGGCCGGACAAGACGAGGCCATCCAGGAGTTGCGGGAAATCCTCGAGTTTCTCAAGAGCCCTGAGAAATTCACGCGGTTGGGAGCCAAAATTCCGAAGGGAGTCTTGCTGGTGGGTCCTCCCGGAACCGGGAAGACGCTCCTGGCAAAGGCGGTGGCCGGAGAGGCCGGAGTCCCATTCTTCCACATCAGTGGCTCTGATTTCATCGAGATGTTCGTGGGTCTCGGAGCGGCCCGGGTGAGGGATCTGTTCGAGCAGGCAGGCAAAATGGCGCCCTGTCTGGTTTTCATTGACGAGCTGGACGCGGTGGGCAAAGCCAGGGGCGCAGGAAACATCGCCGGACACGACGAGCGTGAGCAAACGCTCAATCAGTTGCTCGTGGAGATGGACGGTTTCGAGCCCAACAAGGGGGTGGTGATTCTCGCGGCGACCAACCGGCCTGAAATACTCGACCCCGCGCTGCTGCGACCCGGCCGATTCGACCGTCACATCCTCGTGGATCGGCCTGACCTGAGAGCCCGGCTCGATATCCTCAAGGTTCATACACGCGACGTGGTTTTGTCCCCCAACGTGGATCTGGACATCATTGCCAGGCGGACTCCGGGCTTTACGGGAGCCGATCTGGCGAACCTCGTCAATGAGGCCGCGCTGCTGGCCGCGCGCAAGGAAAAGCAAGCCGTCGGCCCCGAAGAGCTCGAACAGGCCATAGACCGGATCATCGCGGGCCTCGAGAAAAAGAACCGGATTCTCAACGAAAAAGAGAAGAAGATCGTAGCGTACCACGAAACCGGCCACGCCCTGGTCGCGGCGTTTCGTTCGCTTTCCGAGAAAGTTCACAAGATCACCATCGTTCCCCGAGGCATCGGAGCGCTGGGTTTCACGCTGCAGCTTCCCACCGAAGACCGATACCTGATGTCCAAGGAAGAGCTCCTGGAAAAAGTGGACGTGCTCCTCGGCGGACGAGCTGCGGAATCCGTCATTTTCGGGGACGTCACAACCGGCGCTTCCAATGACCTTCAAAAGGCCACGGATATCGCCCGAAGCATGGTGATGGTCTATGGCATGACCGACAGGCTCGGACCGGTCGCGTACCAGAAAACCCCCAGTCCCTTTCTGCAACCCCAGGGGTTGTTCCTCCAGAAGGAAATGAGCGAGGAAACCGCACGAATGATCGACGACGAGGTTCGTTCCATCGTCGACAGCCGGATGCAAGGCGTCACCGAGACTCTCCGGCAACGCGAGGATCTGCTGCATCTGGTCGCGGCAAGGCTCCTGGAAAAAGAGACCATCGAGGCAGACGAATTTCTCCAGCTTGTCGGAAAATACGCGGCCGAGAACCCACCGGAGCGTGAATCATCAGGCCAGGCCGCGGCCTGGGCTCAGATCCGGGGAGAGTGAAGCCGCGCTTCCTCCCCCCGGCGGTAACCGCATTTTTCATGGCCTCTTCAATCGTTGTCGTTGAAGGAATCATCCTCGCGGCCGGTCTGTCCACGCGCATGGGCCGTCCGAAGCCGCTCATCTCCATCGATGGCCAGCCGGTCATCGCTCTGGTGGTGCAAGCGGCCACTGCGTCGACCCTCCATCGCGTCATGCTCGTAACAGGTGCGCTCCACGAACAGATCATCCGATCGCTCGGCAGCCTGAGAGCGAATCGCCGGCTGTTTTCCGTCAGGAACCTTCACCCGGAGCTGGGAATGGCCTCTTCCCTGCGAGCGGGAATGGCTGAGCTGTCAGCCGAGGCCTCCGGCGTCATGGTCATGCTGGGCGATCAACCCCGCCTCACAGCGGCGGTGGTCGACCGGATTCTCATGGTGTTCCGGGCCGATCCCACGAAGATCGTGCTGCCAACGGTGAAGGGGCGCCGGACCACGCCGGTGGTATTTCCGCACGATCTCTTCGAAGAGTTGCGCAGCGTCACGGGGGATGTGGGCGGTCGTGACGTGGTGAACCGTAATCAGGATCGGGTTGTTCCGCTGGAAATGGATGAGAGCTATGATGACGCGGACCTGGACACTCCCGAAGATCTGGATAAAATGATGAGAAGGGAATAGGTGCTCTGTGGCATGAATCCGGTGACGTATTCCGGCGCCCGCGTCGATCGACGGGAGCCACCGATATATTAAAGGTTTTGGGAAGGGGGGTGCGGGGGGAGGACCTTTTTCCAAAAAGGTCTCCCCTCGCATTCGCCTTTCATGAAAACGAACCATGAAAATCCGTCTTGCAAAGACCGCCGGCTTCTGCATGGGTGTTCGCCGTGCCGTGGAAGCAGTTTTGGACCTCCAGCGGAGCTCCCCTCCCCTGCCCATCGTGACGTACGGCCCATTGATTCATAACCCTCAGACACTGCAGTTGCTGGAATCCCGTGGCATCAAGAGGGTCGATTCACTGGACGAGATCCGGCACGGCACGGTGGTCATCCGGGCTCACGGCATTTCTCCCCAGGAGCGCCGCGTCCTTCAGGAAAAAGACGTCCGAATCATCGACGCCACGTGCCCTCGCGTGGCCCGGGTCCAGGCAGTCATCCGTAAGCATGCAGCGCAGGGCGATTTCTGTGTCATCGTGGGAGACGAGGACCATCCGGAGGTGCGCGGTCTGATCGGCTTTGCGTCCGCAGGCGGTCTGGCCGTTTCCGACCCCGGGATGAACGGGATACTTGAGACGATTCCGCGCGATAGAGGAGTCTGCGTCGTCGCTCAGACGACACAGGAAATCCGGATCTTTGACGCCGCGGTCGAGGCGTTGAACCGTCGATGTCCCGACCTCCACGTGTACAACACGATTTGTGACTCGACGCGCAAGCGCCAGGCCGAGGTGAATCGTCTGGCCGCGCAGTCGGAAATGATCGTAGTGGTAGGCGGAAAAGGCTCGGGGAACACGAAGCGGCTCGTCCAGGTCGCTGAGGCTCACGGGGTTCGGGCTCTCCACGTGGAGACCGACGAAGAGATAGACCCGAGCGCCTTGTCGGGGATTCAGACCGTCAGTATCACAGCCGGAGCCAGCACGCCCAACTGGCAGATCCTGCGGGTCATCGATCGCCTGAAGGAGATAGGAAGGAGCAGTTATGGCAGCCCCTTCAAGGTTCTTCGGCGCATCGCGGACGTTGGGGTGATGACCTATTGTCTTGCCGCACTGGGAGGAGGAGGCCTTACGGCTGCGTGTCTCGTTCTGCAGGGGCGCCCGCCTGACTGGCTGCCACTCGCGGTGACCATGCTCTTTGTTTTCTCAATGCATCTGCTCAACAGGATCCAGGATCGATCCGGAGCCGTCCGATTCAACACGCCGGAGATTGCGGCGTTCTACGCCCGACATCGGGGTTTCCTCGCTGCCTTGGGTGCGCTTTCTTCCGTGGCCGCGGTGATCCTGAGCTTTGTCATGGGGCGATACTCCGGGTTCCTCGTTACTGCCATGGTCGTGACCGGTCTGTTCTACACCGCGCCCCTCATTCCTTCTTCCACGCCACGAGGAACCGGTTGGCGCAGCCTCAAGGATCTCCCCGGTTCCAAGACTCCGCTCGTGGCCGCGGGCTGGGGCGTGGCCGCGTCCATCCTTCCGGTGATCAGCTCGGACACGGCGATTCAGGTTCCCGGACTCGCTGTGACCTTCCTCTTCGCCGCGGGGATGGTCTTCTGGCGCACGGCCCTTTCGGACCTGCTGGACATCCAGGGGGACCGGATCGTGGGACGTGAGACCATTCCGATCCTGATCGGGGTTCGGAAGACCGGGAGACTCCTTTCGGCTCTGTTGGTGGCCCTGGCCCTGATGCTGATCGTCTGCGCCCAGGCGGGGTGGATCACCTCCGTCGGATATGTGCTGGTACTCAATACGGTCGTGTTCGGGGCCTTTTTCGTCATCTACCGGCGGCGCCATATCCTGGACCGACTCTCCTTCGAAGGGATGATCGACGGCAACCTCATCCTTGCGGGGCTCCTGGGCATCCTCTATGGGATGGCCTGAAAGGTACGGACGCACTTCCGGGGGGAGCGCTTCGGGCTGCCCAAGGACAAACAGATCGTGGGGGGAATTTTTTTCCCCACGATAAGCGAATGGTTCTGTAGCGCTTGAAAAAAAGCTTGACAAGTCTCGCAGGGTGAGGTAAAAAATATACTTTTATAGAGGAGCCTTTTGCTGGCGTAGCTCAACCGGTAGAGCAGCTGATTTGTAATCAGCAGGTTGCGGGTTCGAGTCCCATCGCCAGCTCCAAGAGATGGAGGGGTTCCCGAGTGGCCAAAGGGGGCAGACTGTAAATCTGTTGGCTCAGCCTTCGGAGGTTCAAATCCTCCCCCCTCCACCAGAAAAAAGGATTCCCGCTCCGGCGCCTGTAAATCAGATGCGGGAATAGCTCAGTTGGCAGAGCGTCAGCCTTCCAAGCTGAATGTCGCGGGTTCGAATCCCGTTTCCCGCTCCATCGACCAGGGCGCCGCCGTCCTGCAGCGTCAAAGGTCGTGAACGGCATCGCCCATCCGACCGGCTCGCTTCAGGCCGCTCCAGAGCAGGGCCCACGTAGCTCAGTAGGTAGAGCACTTCCTTGGTAAGGAAGAGGTTCACCGGTTCGATCCCGGTCGTGGGCTCCATACGGAATTGAACCCCCACGCCTCGAGGTGAATGCCAAGGGCGGCGTGTTCGGGATGTGGTCGATCCAGACCCCCAGACATACTCTGCTGGTTTTTCAAGGAGGAGCCTATGGGCAAGGCGAAGTTTGAGCGTACCAAACCTCACGTCAATGTCGGCACCATCGGTCATATCGATCACGGCAAGACCACGTTGACCGCTGCGATAACGCGAGTGTTGGCCA
>Ga0172371_10003107_pt1 | contig 25910 bp, 20 predicted proteins | sample Lak12m_FD_114543 | JGI IMG/M metagenome (GOLD analysis project Ga0172371, IMG submission 114543) | Freshwater microbial communities from Kabuno Bay, South-Kivu, Congo - kab_022012_12m | ecosystem: Environmental > Aquatic > Freshwater > Lake | place: Democratic Republic of the Congo: South-Kivu... | reverse complement strand
TTCACCAGATCCGGATCATAAGGTGTTTTTACTTTTATATAATTCTTTGTAAACCCGTGCATCATACCATTTTTATTATCAGATTCGAAAAGGACAATCTCTTCACGTCCCATATTGACCTGATAAAAAGCTTGTTTTTTTGTAATGGAAAGCTGGTGCAGTTTTTCGCTGCGTTCTTTTTTTACCTTGCTTAGAATGGCATCAGCCGCGTTTGCAGCCAGCGTGTTTTCCCTTCTGCTATATGAGAAAACATGCATATAGGAGATTGGGAGTCGTTCAAGAAAACGAAAGGTAGTAAGAAAATCTTCCTCCGATTCGCCCGGAAACCCTACAATCACATCAGCTGCAATACACGCATAGGGCATTATTTTCATGATCTTCGCCACACGATCAGCGTATAGTGACGTGTTGTATTTACGTTTCATCCCCTTTAATGTTTTATCACAACCCGATTGCAGGGGAATATGAAAATGGGGAAGAAATTTTTCAGATGCCGCAACCAGTTCAATGATCTCATCATGCAGAAGATCAGGTTCAATCGAAGAGATCCGGACCCTTGGGATCATGATCTCTCTTTCCAGGGCTGAAATCAACCGGAAGAAAGACTCTCCGTTATGCCTCCCGAAGTCCCCGATGTTAACCCCGGTCAGAACTATCTCCTTTACTCCTGATGCTTCGATCTCTCGCGCTTCATCAAGAATATGGGCAATTGTGTCGCTTCGGCTCTTTCCCCTTGCAAGAGGAATCGCACAATACGAACAATGGTAGTCGCATCCATCCTGGATTTTAAGAAAGGATCTGGTGCGATCGCCCACAGAGTACGAGGGAATGAAGCTGGATACCGGATGCCGGATGCTGTTGCCGCGTCGCTCCGCTCCTCGCAATGACAAGGATGCTGGATCCCGGATGCCGGATACCTGTTCCTTGAACCCAGAACTTCGACCCTCAATTTCCTCCAGCAGGTTGAATTTTTCCTGATGTCCGAGTACAATTTCAACCCCTTCCATTTCGGCTACTTCACCGGCTTTAAGTTCAGGGAAACAGCCAATTACAGCAATTCTGGCATCAGGGTTAAGCACGTGTGCCTGCCTGATGGCAGCCCGGCATTTCTTTTCGGCCGCAGCGGTTACCACGCAACTGCTGATGACATAGATATCGGCCTTGTCATGAAATCCTGCAAGTTGATATCCTTTGGCGAGGAATTGCCTGGAAAGGTTCGAAGCCTCAGCGAAATTCACTTTGCAACCAAAATGGTGAAATGCAATGGAAGGAGGTTTCATGATGCAAAAGTACAGAACTAATTACTTTTTCAGGTATCTCTGCATGATAATCCCGCAAATGATAAGGCATAACCCAATCACCGTCGACAAAAGGATTGTTTCTCCGACCGCATATCGAATGATGATCAGAGAAATAAAGGGAGAGAGGAAAATAAGGTTAGAGACTTTAGCAGTATTGCTCGAATAGTTGAGCGCTTTCAGCCAGAGGACAAATGTCAGCCCCATCTCGAAGATCCCTAGGTAAACTGCTCCGGTAATTCCCTGCCAGCTGGGGATCACGAATTCGCCTCTGATAAGGTATATGATCAGGATATATAGGAATCCGAAGCAGAAGTTTAAAAATAATTTGCTCACATCCTCCCTGGGATCTTTCATGTTCATGATCCAATAAAGTGCCCAGAAAAATGCACTTCCAACCGCAAGCATTACGCCCATGGGACTTGAAAATGACAAGCCAAGGATATCTCCCCGGGTAGATATGATCAGTAGTCCGGTAAAACTGATGAGAATGGCTATCAGGCTCCATCCGCTTATCCTCTGTTTGAGCAAGGGGATGGATAAAAGGACCAGTACCAGGGGCCAGATGTAATTCAGCGTTCCTGCTTCCTGCGCTTTCAACAGGTTATAAGCGACCAGAAGGACCATGTAATAGAGGAATGGATTAAGCAGCCCCAGCAACGCTGAACTGACCAGATGGCCTGTTCGTATCTCTTTCATTAAACGGAGGTTATGCTGAAAGACCAACATTAACAACAAGACCACGATTGCCACCAGGTTCGCCAGAAGCAGCAAGGTGATATAGTCGATATATCTAAGCGAAATCTTCATGGCAGAACCAATGGTGCTCCAGAAAATAACAGCACTCAGGGCAAACAGGTAAGCTTTTCGCTGGTTTTTCATCAGGGAGGCGAATGTACTAATTTCTATTCACAAAAAATTTCTACTTTTGTTACATATATAGAGAACTCTCATGAAACTTGCCGTTGTTGCTTTAGGGGGAAATGCATTGCTCCAGAGTGGTCAGAAAGGTACGATCGATGATCAGGAAGCAAATGCAAAAGCTACCTCCGAATGTCTTGTAAAACTGCTTAAGCGGGGATATAATATCGTGATCACTCACGGAAACGGGCCCCAGGTAGGAAATATCATGTTGGCGAATTCTGCCGGTGAGAAGTTGTTCGGGGTCCCGGAAATGCCGTTGGATATTTGTGTCGCTTATTCCCAGGGATTTATCGGCTACATGATCGAACAGCAACTTAAGAATGTCCTTGAATTCCATGATATAGAACGTGACATTATCACCATCACAACGCAGGTCCTTGTAAATAAGGACGATCCTGCGTTTGAGCGGCCCACAAAACCGATTGGTCCTTACTATACAAAAGAGGAGGCCGACCGGATGGCAACTGAAACCGGATCTTTGTTTTCCGAAGATCCGCGTGGGCGCGGCTGGAGGAAAGTGGTGGCATCCCCGACGCCTCTGGTGATCATGAACAAAAAGACGATCGAACGGATCGCACGGGAGGGACAGATCGTAATCGCTGTCGGCGGCGGCGGCATTCCGGTCTTTTATGTTGCACCCAACAAATTGCAAGGGATAGATGCAGTCATCGACAAAGACCTTGCCTCAGCACTCCTTGCATCACAAATCAATGCCGACAAATTGTTTATCCTGACGGATGTGCCAAAAGTTTGCCTTAACTACAACACCCCTGAACAAAAGACGCTGGACCGGATGACGATTGCTGAAGCAAAGAGGTATCTCGAAGCTGGTCAGTTCCCTGAAGGTAGCATGGGTCCGAAGATCCGTGCGGCAATACATTTCGTTGAGCGATCCGGGAAGGATACGATCATCACTAAAACCACCATGCTGGGGATTGATAACGGTGGGACCAGGATTACACTGGTGTAACCAAACGCTTCCGAAAATACATCACCTTGCGTTTCAGAAAATGAGATGTCGGATAGAAAGTCAGTGATTGAAGGGTTTTCTGATAGGTGTCGTTGGAAAAGAGATGCAAAATGATGTTCCTTCGGTGCTGTCAATTTCAATCTCTCCGTTTAATTGTTCGGTCAACAGTTTGACAATAAATATCCCTAAGGTTTTCTGGTCCTCTATCTGAAACCCGGCAGGCAATCCCACCCCGTCATCTGATATAGTCAGGGAAATTGTTCCGTTTAGCTGGTTTAACCTGGTTTTAATAGTTCCTCCTTTTTTGCCCTGGAACGCATATTTGATTGAATTCGTCATGAGTTCATTGGTTATCAGGCCAATAGGGAGAGCTGACTCGATTGAGACGTCCATCGGTTCAAAGTCAGACTCCAGCGTGATGACTGGTGAAGAACATGAGCTGAGGATAATAGTCGTCAAGGCTCTGAGATATTCATGAAGCCGGATCCTGTCGAGATCCTCTGACCTGTAAAGATGTTCATGAATCAGTGCCATTGACCTGATCCTCATCTCAATATCTGAGATGATCCGTTTAAGGGCAGGGTCCGGAATATGCCTCAATTGCATACTTAACATGCTGATTACGATAGCCAGGTTGTTCTTTACCCTGTGATGCATCTCTTTGATCATAATATTTTTCTGCGCCGAAGCATGCCTTAATTCCTCTTCTATCCTGTTTTTTTCGTTAAACTCTGCTAAAAGTCTTTTGTATTGATTCTCCAGGGCTTTCTGGTGAAGGAAGTTCTTCCGGTTCAGACTTTGAAAGGAATACGCGATGAAGAAGCCAAGAACTGCTGCTCCGATAATGAAAAACAGGTTGTTCAGAGCCAGAAAAAAGTTATCCTGAAAGGAGTGATTCAGGATATTTGCGAGGATATATGCTATCAGCTGCATGATACCCAGGATAATCAGGATTGCAAACCGCAGACGGTAGAATGTATATAATCCAACACTCATCAGCATCACCCATGCAAAATAATATTCGTACCCCCTGTCACCGACACGGGATGAAATTCCGATCAGAAAAATGGCGATACACATGAGGGTATTTATCACAATAAAGATGGGCGACAGGTAGGGGCGAAGCTTTCGGAACCAGAGTGCTGCAATGGACAGAAGGAAAAAGGGAATTACGATCCCGAACCGAATAAAATACTGGAGCTCTTTCATGTGAGGAAATCCGAGCTCATTGATTGCAGCAAATGAAACAAATAACAGAAAATTTACTGTAAGGCCCCACTTTATGCTGGGGATGGAAGAGATGAGGTAATAGTTCAGAAACTCTTTATTCAGAATTTTTCTCTCTTCTGAGTTCATAGGTAAATATCCCGTTTTCCCTGTTTGATCTGTGTCAGTTTATCATCCAGCAACCGTTTGAATTTATCATCGGGCATTTCGGCAAGTTTACGCCGGATCAGAGCATAACCCTTTGCTTTCGTTTCAGCTGGAGCATAATCCTCCAGGTACTCTGCCATTGTCATAATAGCATTGGGTTGGCAGTACTTTTTGATAAATCCCGGCACGGAGAATTCCATAAAATGCTCGCCTGTCCTGCCCAGTCGGTAACATGCTGTACAAAACGATGGAATGTACCCGTGGTCGATGAGTTCAATAATGATTTCATCAAGGGACCTGTTGTCATTTATCTGGAACTGCTCGCAGTCGATGTCCTGAAGCTCTCCCGCTTTCCTGTTCACATACCCTCCCATTTCGATGTTTGTGCCACCATCGATCTGAGATACACCAAATTGCAGGATCTCGTTCCTCACTGAAACAGACTCCCTGGCTGTCAGAATCAGCCCTGTATAAGGAACTGCGAGGCGCAGGATAGCTACCAGCCGTGTGAATTCATCATCACTTACAAGGTGGGACTTGTCCATCTGTAATTCTGAGGCAAACTGGATCCGGGGGAAGGAAATCGTATGCGGACCAACCTGGTATACTGCTTCAAAATGATTGGCATGCCTGACCAGCCCAAGAACTTCAAACCGCCAGTCATAAAGTCCGAACAATGCTCCAATACCCACATCATCAATGCCCGCCTCCTGTGCCCTGTCGAGAGCTGTTAGGCGCCAGTTATAATTATGCTTGGTCCCTCCGCGATGAACTGTTCTATATGTTTCGGCATGGTATGTCTCCTGGAAGATCTGATATGTCCCGATATTAGCATCTTTTATGGTGCGGAAACCATCAATGTCAAACGGGGCCGCATTGATGTTGACCCTCCTGATTTCTCCGGGTCCGGATTTAACGGAATATACGGTTTTTACTGCTTCGGAAATAAAACGGGCGTCATATTTCGGATGTTCCCCGAAGACCAGGATTAGCCTTTTCTGACCAACATTTTCAAGGGCCTTCACCTGATCTATCATCTCTTCATGCGTCAGGGTTATCCGCCTGACAGTTAAATTTCCAGACTTAAAGCCGCAGTATACGCAGTTATTCGTACACAAGTTGCCAATGTATAGCGGAGCAAATAGGACGATTCGCTGACCATAGACCTTTTCTTTCAGGGCTTTGGCCCCTTCTTTGATTTCGTCTATCAGACCAGGTGATCTGGCGTTTAACAGAACAGCCGTCTCCTCCATCGTAAGCCGTTGTTTGTCGAGGCTTTTCGAGATGATATCCCTGACACGCCCGGGTGGAGAGGATGTTTTATTTATCAGATCCCATATCTCGTTCGAATCGATAAATGGCTTCATGCGCTGATCCTCGATACGACACGCTTCTGGATGGAATATCATGGTTTTCTGGTTTCCGGCAATAACTGCAAAAATACGAATTAAAAGGTGTCAGGACCGGATTCTCCTGCGGTTCATTTCCGAAATGTAGACTCCCCCGATTACGATCACCATTCCTATGACCTTCTGGATAGTAAACCTTTCATCAAGAAGGAAAAAAGAGAAGATTGCAGTAAATACCGGAATCAGATTGGAAAAAATATTTGCTTTTGTGACTCCCAATACCTTGACAGAATGTGCAAAAAAGACAAATGATAAAGATGAAGCAAGTATTGAAAGAAATAAAAATGACGAAATAATCTCCCTGGTCGGGAAGACCGTGAATGCCTGCTGTGCTTCAAAAAACAGAAACAGGGGCAGGAACAGGAAAATGCCCGTCAGATTTTGGATTGCAATAATGAACAATGGTGAATAGCTCTCTGCAAGCTTTTTTAGCATGACCGAATACATCAGCGCTGAAATAACGGCTCCTGCCAGGCATAGGATCCCTATCTCCGATATTTCCAGCTGATATCCTTTCGAAACGAGCATGACTGAAATACCGCAAAAGGAGAGGGCAATCCCAACCAGGTTTAACCACCCGAGCTTTTCCCGGAAAGCCATGTATCCTGCTATCGGAGAGAATACTGGGATAGTTGCAATGATAACAGCTGTAATTGTACTGGTTGAGAATTTCAGGCCATAATTTTCACCCAGGAAATAAAAAAAAGGATTAAAGAGAGCGCTCAAAAGAAACCATTTGACATCTTTTCGAAGAATTCGTTCTTTTTTACGGAAAACAAGGATTATAGCAAAAAGAAAGACCGTGGAAAGTACGAGTCTGATGAAAATGATCGTTACCGGTTGATAGTACTTCAGAAGTATCGTTGACCAGACAAACGACATGCCCCAGAAGAGCATGGCAACAAGAGCATATAAATAGACTGGTGCCTGGATTTTTTTCAAGCTGCGAAATTACATTTTTAAATACTTTTAGGAAAAAGTTGTAACAATGAACTTTTTCTCAAGTCAATGGACCAAAATCTTAATCCTTGGAGACTAATATAAAATATATTCATCAGGACCTGATCGAAGGCTGTAAGCAAGGAAGCCGCAGTGCCCAGTTTAAGATTTACAAATTGTACTACAAAACAATGTATAATACCAGTCTCAGAATCCTGAACGATACGGCGGAAGCAGAAGACAACATGCAGGAGTCCTTCCTGGATGCTTTTCGTAAAATAGAGCATTATTCTGGTGAAGGAACTTTCGGTTCTTGGTTAAAACGCATCGTAGTAAACAATGCGCTGGATACGTTGCGTAAAAGGCGCGATCAGATTTCAATTGATGAGGCAGGGATCGACCTGGCTGAGGAGGAGGATCAGATGACTGAGGAAGAGATCCAGTTGCAGGTAAAGGAAATAAAGGAAGCTGTTACCCAGTTGCCTCAAGAGTACCGTATCATTCTCTCTCTTTACCTGCTGGAAGGGTACGACCATGAAGAGATCAGCGAGATTCTTCAGATCTCCTATAACAACAGTCGAACCAGGTTTTCACGGGCACGTCAGAAACTCCTACAGGTAATCAGCAAGAACAGATTGACCAAAGAGATTAACTTCAACTAGCCATGAGTAACATAGAGAAATTTATCAGAGAACATGCCGAAAGATTTGATGACCAGGAACCTGCAGATGGCCATTTTGAGCGTTTTGAGCTTCGGCTTGAAAGCCGTCAGCAATCATACAGGGGACCAACTCCCGTTCGATTGTGGATGAAACTGGCAGCAGGGATAGTTATCCTGATGACAGCCGGTCTTGCCATTTTCGAACTTGCAACACATGACTTCTCTCAACGGACCAGCCTGCAACAAGCTACCCTGGGATTGCCCGATGAATTAATCCAGGTCCTTGATATTTATGAACGTCGCAGTGATCAGCAAATGATGGAATTAAGCCAACTTGCCGAAAAATGTCCCAATGGTGCGAGCCTGGTAAGATCGACGCAGGAGGAATTGAACCAGATAAAAAGGAATATGGATGATCTCGTATCTGCACTGAAGGAGAATCCTTCCGATGATCGGGTCCAGAATGCACTGATCCAGAATTGCAAAGCCAAAGAGTCACTTCTGAGTGATGTCATTCTTCAGGAAAAAATAAAGAAATGTAACTAACAGAAGACCAAATGAAAAGATTTCAACATATAGTTTTTGCGGTTATTATCCTCCTGGGAATGTCTGTTGAGACATATGCTGCACAAAAGGAGAAAATAAAGAAAGTAATCAAAAAGGAGTTCCCTGTGCTTCAGGATGCTAAACTCAGTCTAAACAACAGCTTTGGAGATATTTCCTGCACCATCTGGGATAAAAATGAAATTTCTGTGGAAGTGGTCATCTCTGTTGACTCCAAATCGGAGGAGGGTGCTCAAACGGTTTTTTCCAAAGTTGATATCTCTTTTCTAGGATCTGAATCTGAGGTCTCTGTCAAGACAACCCTTGCACGAAATTTAAATGCAAAAGAGCATTTCCGTATCGATTATACTGTCATGATGCCTTCAGGTGTCTCGCTGGATCTGACGAATAAATTCGGAGATGTCATGATCAGGGAATTGAACGCAAAAAGCGCAATACATGTGGAGTACGGGAAAGCAGTACTGGGAAAGCTCAATCATGGAGATAACCTCCTCGAAGTGGCATTTGGAAGCGCTTCTGTTGAATCCATGAAGGGCGCAGTGGTGATCATCCAGTTCTCCAGGATGCGACTCTCCTATGCCGGCAGCCTGAAGATCAGTTCAAAATATTCGGATATCGAGGCTGGCGAAGTTGTGGTCATGGATGGAACATTTGAGGGAGGAACCGTTGAATTGGATCAGGCCTCTGTGCTCACCCTGGAAACCAGGTTCACGGGTTTCAGCATCGGAACTGTTATACAAAAGATCAACCTGAAAGCCAGATTCGGAAGTTTTGCTCTTGAAACACTTTCCATGGAATTCAAATCTCTTGTAATCGACAACCAGCACGGTAGTGTGGAAATAGGATTCCCTGAAGAATTGAGTTATACCCTTGCTGCGGAATCACGCTTTGGATCCATCAGGTTCCCAAAAGAAAATGCTTCATTTTCGGTCTCCAATACTTCATCCCAGGATGAAATTTATAAGGGAACAGTGGGAATATCACCGACAGCTGTTGTTAAGATCAGAAATGAATTTGGAAGTATAAAACTCTGAGATATAGTTAAATAACTATTATTAGTAACCATAAATCGTGAAACATGAAAACAATGAATCTAACCAGGTCCGTCATTTTTATCTTTCTGCTTTCGGGCATGTCGGCAGTAAAAGGGCTGCCGGTTAATAGTTTTGATAAAAGTGAAAGTATTGAAAAAGAGACGCGCAATGTCGCCGCTTTCACAAACATCAAAGTAGGAGGTGCGTTTGAAGTCTTTATAAAACAAACCGGAACACCCGGTGTAGTCGTTGAGGCAGATTCCGATGTTCTGCCTTACATAGTTACCGAGGTAACCGGAAGTACACTGAAGATCGGGATGAAAAGTCCCCATCCAAATACCTGGAATGACGTCCATACATTGAATGTTTATATTACCGTTGCAGACCTGAACGCACTTTCTCTCAGCGGAGCTGTTGAGGTAACAACACAATCTGCAATAAAAGGCGAAAACATTGAAATGGAGATCAGTGGTGCGGTGGAAGTTGATCTGAACCTGCAGTATCAAAAACTCAGCATGGATATCAGCGGTGCAAGTGAGATCAAACTGGCCGGACAGGTTGAAGAAGTAAACATCGGGGCTTCCGGCGCTTCTGAACTGGATGCTTTTGAATTGCTGGTGAAAGATCTTTCTCTCACCGCCAGTGGGGCAACGGAGGCCTATGTCAACGCGTCGGGGACACTGAAAATCTCCGCCTCGGGAGCCTGCGATGTAAGATACAAGGGAAATGCCAGCGTGAATGCACACACTTCAGGCGCATGCAGTGTGAAAGAGGACAGGTAACGCCTATCCTTCGCCGACCATGTTTAAAAATTCTGCTTCAGAAATGAGCGGGATCTGAAGAGATTCCGCTTTTTTCTTTTTCTCCGGACCCATATTCTCACCGGCCAGGACAAATGAAGTTTTTGCAGAAACTGATCCGGCGTTTTTGCCTCCATGCGCTTCAACCATATGCTTCAGTTCTTCCCTTGAATACCGGTCAAACAGCCCGCTGATAACTATTGTTTTCCCTTCCAGTTCAGTACCTTTCAGGTAGGCTGATCCCGGATCTATGGAGAGGTTCAGCCCTGCGCACTTTAACCTTGTGATCAGTTCGATGTTGGCTGGTTGCTTAAAAAAACAGGTTACGCTCTCAGCAATTTTAACCCCTATCTCCTCCACCTCCATGAGCGATTCCGCTGAAGCTTCCATAAGCGCTTCGACGGAATGAAAGTGAAAAGCCAGCTTTCGCGCTACAGTCTCACCGACATACCGGATGCCAAGTGCATACAACACGTGATCGAAACCGGCAGACCGCGAGCGGTTGATCCCATTGAGGATGTTTGCTACCCCTTTTTCCTTGAAGCTTACCTTTCTCTCTTTCCCTGAATCCTTATCCAGGTAAGTCTTCTCGAGGCCAAGAAGATCTTCCTGCGTTAAGTCGTATAGGTCTGCCACATTCCTGACAAGGCCATTGTCATAAAGTATGCTGATCTTGCCTTCACCGAGCGTATCGATATCCATCGCTTTACGGCTGATAAAGTGTTCAAGCCTGCCCTTGATTTGAGGTGGACATCCGGCTATGTTTGGGCAATACCAGGCAGATTCGCCTTCAGTGCGGATCAGTTCAGTTGAGCATTCAGGACAATTTTTCGGAAAAACGACAGGGATTGCATCCAAAGGCCTTTTATCAGTTCTTACGCGGTTTATTTTTGGGATGATTTCTCCTCCTTTTTCAATATAGACCGTATCACCTGCTCTTACATCCAATGAAGCTATGATATCGGCATTATGCAGGGAGGCACGTTTGACAACAGTGCCGGCAAGGTACACCGGTGACAGATTTGCCACGGGGGTGACAGCCCCGGTGCGTCCAACCTGGAAGTCTACAGACAAGATGGTGGTTTCTGCCTCTTCGGCTTTGAATTTATAAGCGATGGCCCATCTTGGTGATTTCGCCGTGTTTCCCAGCAATTCCTGCTGACGAAGATTGTTGACCTTGATAACCACACCGTCGATGTCGTATGGCAGGTCCTTCCTGACGCTGTCTATTTCATGGATGAACTCTACAATTTCCTGGATCGTTGAACACCTGGCAATATAATCCGAAATATGAAAACCCCAGTTTCGTGCCGCCTGTAAACATTCATAGTGCGTTTTGAAAGGAAGATCCGTGCCGGGAAGATTATATAGAAAACAGTCGAGCCGGCGCTTTGCCACTTCCGCCGAATCCTGCATTTTCAGGCTACCTGATGCGGCATTGCGGGGGTTGGCAAAAGGTTCTTCATCTTCTTCCCCGCGCAATCTGTTCAGGCGGATAAAGCTGGCGTGGGGCATAAATACTTCCCCGCGGATTTCAAATGAATCCGGAAAACCGCTTCCGGTAAGTTGGATAGGTATGTGATGAACGGTTTTGATATTGGCAGTCACATCATCCCCCTGGGTCCCGTCTCCTCTTGTCACTGCCTGAAAAAGGATACCACGCTGATAAGAAAGGCCAATAGCAACGCCATCAAATTTCATTTCGCAGATATATTCTACCTCATCACCGATCAGTTTGTGAATTCGCGCCTCCCAGTCTTCCACCTCTTCCCTGGAATAGGTATTGCTGAGCGAAAGCATCGGATACTTGTGTGTTACCTGCCTGAACTCTTTGGTTATCTCACCGCCAACACGTTGCGTTGGTGAATTAGGGGAGATCAACTCAGGAAATAAGCGTTCAAGTTCTTCCAGTTCTTTCAAAAGCAAATCGAATTCCAGGTCACTGATCTCAGGCTTTGAAAGCACATAATAGGCATGGTTATGGCGGTTAATCTCCCCAGTGAGAGCCTGTATCTGCCTGATTGCTTCTTCTCGTTTCATGCACCGTCACTTGATTTGCTCAGGAAAGAATAGTGCCTCAATAGGATCAGAACGTTCCTATCCATTCCCAATAATAGGTTCCAACCTCCACGGGATTAATGCACATGACAGGGATCTGGGCATCATTGAACATCAGGCGCTCATCCCATCCAGCGAGACTGAAACCGGGAACATCGATGTTGGGCCTGGTCATGATCATAATCATCTGAGCGTTCGTTGTCACTGCATAGGAGAGGACCTGATCGGCATAGTCAGTGGATTTATCTGCCTTTTTGATAGAGTATTCCAGTCCTGATTCATCAAAAATCTTTGTGATTTGCCGTGTGATGATATCAAGCCGGTTATTCATTTCGGCCTCCTTTTCCAGGCTTTGGAAAATGTTCACTTTTGCATTGAATAATTTAGCCATCAGTTTAGCCCACTGGACTTTTTGCCTTGGCTCAACATCATTGCTAACCGGAAAAACAATATCCCTGTAGCCTTCCCCGAAATTCTTTTTTTGAACAACGATTACAGGAACCGGCGATTCGAGAACGACCTTCAATGCAAAACTGCCGAAGAGGTGCTGCAACCCTTTTTTTCCATGGGTTCCAAGAACCATGAGGTTGGCTTTGATCTGTGTGGCGACTTCATTGATCACTGAAAAAATACTTCCTTCCACATGCATTGTATCAACCTGGACACCGGAGGCACGCTCGTAGGTCTTTTTATACGCCTGTAATCTTTTTTCAACGTACGAGATATCCAGATCCTCCTTTTTAAGTTTGGATTTTGTCTCCTTGTTGATGACGTGCAGGATTGTAACCTTGTATTTCAAAGAACGGGCAAGTTCAATGCCGTGATTTACAGCATTATCACAAACCTCTGAGAAATCAGTAGGTATTAATACGATGTTGTTGAATTTTAATTCGGTTTTTCCTTCCATGTTTTTATCGGATTAATTTGTTTCTATTGTTTAATAAGTAACCGTATTGAACTCAGATTCTTCATTTTCCCTTCATTCCTTAACTTTCTTGCAGAATCTGAAAGAAACACGTGGTTCTTAAGAAAGTTTTCCTGCAGGACGAACCAGTCAGAAAGAGAGTAATCTCTGATCCCGAAAAGTTGCCACTCCAGTTTGAGCTTAAAAGAGATGATGAAGAAATCGTCCCGCCCAAGGTAATCCATGTCGGCATCACAAAGGATCTTTCCTTTGGTTGATGACGCCATCTGTGGTAACCGTGTGCTGATAATCATGTCTTTAATGATCTCGATCTGATCCGGTGAATAATTGTATTGTTTCAGGGCTTCTGCAGCTAACAGTGCTGACTCTTCTTCATGATCCTGGTAGCCCGTCAGCATTCCTGCATCATGGTAAAGTGCAGCGGTTTCAACCAGGCGGGTTTCTTCATCAGACAGCCCTTCAAGTGAAGAAAGCCGGGATGCGGCCCTGTATACATCAATTGTATGTGCGTAGGAGTGATAAATTAGATTGTGATTCAGCTCATGTTCAAGCCTGTTGAGTATGTAATCCCGTGCAGATTGAAAATCCATCCCCGCAAATTTTTAGTAAAAATACAAAAATAACAATTTGCGATTAGCGATTAGGGATCAGGGATCAGGGATCAGGGATCAGGGATTAGTGTTACTCTGACAAATTGAGACTATTCAACAGAAGTAGTGATAAAATTAAAATTTTGACGGTTATTTGGATAATCCGGATATATAAAAGAGCGCTAAATATTTTGAAATCATTGATATATGATTTATGTTTGTGGTGTAATTCTTCTGTAATGGTCTTTTGTATTCCAAATGTTTCAGGATTCTGGCTTTGGTCCTCGTCTCAGGGCAACAGGCTAATTATCGCTTGTTTTCGATCAATAACACCAACTTCCCACAATCCTTCCCGACTCCTCTATTTTGCGGGGATTATCTACGAGTTTTCTGAGATAACAACGACAAAACAGCTTCAAATGGCCCTTACTAAGGTCAAAATAACATCAATACGTATATTCACTCGTTACCTGCAATGCTAAAAGTCCCTGCTAACTTTGAACGGTAGTGCTTTTATCGGACAGTTTTTTTAACGACAACTTGACGGACTGACCGCTTTGAATGAACAGGCAACCACAATAAAATAAATAATTAAAAAACCGCCACCGCACAAAAAAAAATAATTTGAATTTCTATGGCAACCGCACAAGTGGCACATTTGGTTTTGCCGCCACCGCACGAAAGCCAGCCCAAAGGCAAAACCAAAAGAGCCACTTTTCCCAACGCTTTAATAAATACCTTCATTCATAATCCTATCTTTGAAAACTTAAACAAAATATCTTTTACTGAGTAATGCTACTTGACAACAAAACCAAAAACGAGGACAGCGAACACCACAAGGTGTTTGACTTTATTAAGAACAATACCGAATCGGGATTGCTTGACCTTGTGACTGGTTATTTTTCAGTCAATGCTTTGGCTTTGATGCTTGATGATGTGAACCAAGTGGAGAAGTTCAGAATGATTTTGGGAAACCTGATGCAAGAGGATTTGGAGGTAAACAAAATCATTGACTTGCTGAATGGCAATGCTGGCATTGACAACACACTTGCGTTAAGTGCATCCGCACAAAAGGCAGTTGCATTTTTGGAGCAAGAAAAGGTTGCTGTAAAAAACATTCAAAAGAATTTCTGTCATGCAAAAACTTATCTCTATGCTGACAAAACGAAAACAAAAAACTATTTCATTGTCGGCAGTTCAAACCTGACTGATGCCGGACTTGGAATTAAAGAAAGCAGCAACATTGAACTCAACATTGCAAAGCATGAATACGAAGATGAATTCAAGAATCTTCAAAAGTGGTTCAAGCATCAGTGGGAGAACATTGCACAGGAGAAAATTGAATTGCCTGACAAGAGCAAAGTTGAAGTAAAGCACTACATCATTGAACTGATAAAAAACCTTTTCAAGAATTACACACCTCACGACCTTTATTACAAGGTGCTGTATGAGTTATTCAAAGAAGATTTGCTTTCTCTTTCTACCGATGCAGAATTCAAAAGAGAAATAACTCACTTAGAGGAAACAATTATTTACCGGACTCTTTTCCCCTACCAACAAAAGGGAGCAATCAGTTTGATAAAGATGCTTCAGAAATTTAATGGAGCAATCTTAGCCGATGCAGTGGGCTTGGGAAAAACATGGACTGCATTGGCAGTGATGAAATACTTTGAGTTCAAGGGTTACACAGTTGTCATGTTCTGTCCGAAAAAATTGCGGCACAACTGGGAGCAATATCAAAGCGGCAGAGGTTCACGATTTGAGAGAGACGAAATTGAATACTATGTTCGGAATCACACCGATTTGCAAGACGAAAGATTGACAAACAACTATCCTGACTTTCCGCTTTCAAAATTACAACGCAAACAAAAAATTCTGATTGTAATTGATGAAAGCCATAACCTGCGAAATGACAAATCATCCCGTTACAAATTTTTAGTTGACAATGTGCTGATGCCTGAACGCACAAGCCGTGATGTAAAAGTGCTTCACCTTTCGGCAACTCCAATCAACAACAAATTAGTTGACATCAGAAACCAATTCAAGTTAATGACAAAAGGAGTTGATGAAGGTTTCAAAGAATCGGAATTGGAAATTGCCAGTTTGGAAAACATTTTCAGGACAGCACAAAAAGATTTTAATGATTGGAGTGAAATTGACGACAGAAAAATATCCGACTTCATTTCCAAACTTCCACAAAAGTTTTTTGCTCTTACAGATGCTCTCATTGTAGCACGGACACGAAAATTGATTGAAGGTGAATTTGGCGAAATGAATTTTCCGAAGAAAGACGAACCGATAAATGAATACATCACACCGGAAAATTTAGGCAACTTGAAATCATTTGAAGATATACTGAATGCACTTCGGGTAAATCTCACTGCTTACCGACCTTCGGAATACATCAAAGATTTGAAAGTGGAAAGTGTTTTGGAAAATCCAAAGCAGCGTGAAAAGTTTTTGGTGAAAATGATGTATATCCTTTTGATGAAGCGTTTGGAATCAAGTTGGTTTTCCTTCAAGAGAACAGTTGAAAATATTCTGAATCATCACATCAACGCATTGAACAAAGTGAATGAGTTCATTCAGAAAAAAACGGAAGCGGAATTGGAAGATGAATTGACAGAACAAGAAACAGAAGAATTGGAAGAAACAGCAGCAGAGAATGACAACTCCAATCAGGAAGAACCACCAATCACATTAGGCAAGAAAAATCCTGTTCCGCTTTCAGCGATTACCAACATTGAAGTTTTCAAAAAACATTTGGAAGGTGATGTTGAGAAACTCAAACTGCTAAAGGAAAACTTAGAAAAGTTTGAAAGTGATTTCAACAGCGGCAAAGCCGCTGATGAAAAACTCAATACTCTCATCAAGCATATTGAGAACAAGCAGAAAAATTCTGCGAACAAGAAAGTTTTAATCTTCACCACATTCAAAGACACAGCACAGTTTCTTTATCGTGAGTTGAAGAAAAGAGGAATTGCAAACCTTGCTTACATCTCAGGTTCGTTGAGTGAAACTCACGATGGATATTCAGGAGAAAAGTTTGAAGAGATTCTGGAACGCTTTGCACCTTTCACAAAACTCTACAATGAAAAAGATTGGAGTGATTTGTATGAAAAGCATTTGTCGGATGATTTTCGTGATGGAGATAAATGGAAAGTGAGTTATGAAAAGTGGCTTGAACTGATAAATAAGCACGGAGAAAAAACAAAAGCAAAAATTGAAAAGCCGATTGATGTTTTAGTTGCAACTGATTGTTTGAGTGAAGGACAAAACTTACAGGATTGCGATTTCTTGATTAACTACGACATACACTGGAATCCTGTTCGCCTCATACAACGCATGGGTAGGATTGACCGTTTAGGTTCACCTAATAAAACTATTAAAGGAATAAATTTCTGGTCGGGAGGGAGCTTTGAAGATTACCTGCGATTGAAGCAGAGGGTTGAAAACCGTTTGGCATTGATGAGTGTGGTAGGAACTGAGTTGGATGATAAACTCACTCCCGAATTTCAAAAGATGGTGGAAGAAAATCCGTTGCTCCCGAAGCAAGCGGAAAAAATGTTGCAGCAACTTCAAATCACTTGGGATGATATTGAAACCAACGATGAAACACTTGGCTTGAATGATTTATCATTGGAACAATTCCGTCAGGAGTTGTTTGAGTTCTTCAAGAAGAACGAAGAATTTTTCAAGCAGATTCCAAACGGAGTTTTCACAGGATTCCAATTCAGACCAAACCGCAAATGGGAAACAATGCCTGACAGCATTGTTGCTGTGTTAGGTTATCCAAGAAAACCTGATGAAGCAGTTGACCATGTGTATGACGAAATTTATTTATTGCATCAACCTTTTGCAGAAGAAAAGAAAGGAACTGCAACCATTCTGAAAAACAATCAGGAAATTCTTTCGCTGCTTCGCTATCATAAAATGGAACATCGCATTGTGCCAAATAACATTGAGAAAGGAGACAAGAAAGTTTTGGAAAAACTTTCTGCTTCCGTTGGTGAGTGGCTCACATCGCAAACAACACCCGTTGCAGTAAATGAAATTCAGGACTTGTTTGCAGGAACTGCAAAGCCACAAGTTATTTCACCCGAACAAAAGAAACTGGAAGATAAATTCAAGAAGGAAAATTTTGATTTGATTAACTGGTTTATCATTTCCAACAAGTAAGCAATGAACTTATCCAACTTCAACAATAAAAATTTATTTGAAGCAGCAACCGACTTGTTTGCTCAGTTGGGAATTAAACTCAATTCAAACACCACTACTCCGCTTCCGGTTGAAGGTATTTTGAAAGAGCAACTGAAGGCCATTGATGTTTTCAAAGCCATTGATAAAGTGTATTTCGCTGGGCTAATAGATGATGAAGTAATTGAAAACAACGAAGCATTATTTGAAAACAAAATTTCATTCAGCGATGCTGAAAAGAAAATCACAACTGCTTATGAGGGCTTGATGGTTTTTGCCGTTGACCTTTCAAAAAATTATGAGCCGAACCGTTTTGAGATAAACGAATTAGCCCGTGCATTCAACCGTGTGAGTAAGAGTTTGCCTGTGATGCTGGTGGTGCGTTACACCGATAAGCACAACAAACTTTTCATTTCGTTTGCCGCTTGCGAACGCACCAAATACAAACAGAGTTGGCGGCAAGGCGAAAAGGTTGGTAAAGTTTCTTTGCTCAAAGACATTGACATTGATGCACCACACACAGCCCACCTTCGCATCCTCAAAAATCTTTCTGTGGCAAGTATCAAGGCACAGAACCGCAAAGCCATTGACAGTTTCAACGAACTCTACATTTCATGGCAAAACCTGCTGAACATTTCAGCACTCAACAAAGCATTCTATGACGAAATCATTCAGTGGTTCAACAATGCAATCAGTGAAATAAAATTGCCAAGTCAACCTGCCGGTTCGGAGAAGCATAAGGACTTTGCTATTCGCCTTATTGCACGGCTCATATTCATTTGGTTCTTGAAAGAGTTGAAAGTAATCAGTGATGAATTGCTTGTGCCAAAAAAACCAAACGGTGACGACAATGATTTGATACAACCAAAAAGCAGCGGCACTTCTTATTACAAATTCGTTTTGCAAAATCTTTTCTTCAATGCGTTGAACAAAGACCAAAGTGAACGGGAAGAATTTATTGCTGACTTTGATTTCTTCTCCGAATATTTTTCAGGCAAAAAGAAAATCAAAGAATTGATTTTGGCATGTCCGTTTTTGAATGGCGGTTTGTTTGACGAAAACGAAAATGATTATGTGGCACGGAACAAAAGCAACAATGCTTTCACTGTGCCTGATGATGTGCTGCTGAGTGAAAATGGTTTGAACAGTTTGCTTTCACGATACAAATTCACCATTGCCGAGAATACACCGCTTGACGAAGAAGTTGCTGTTGACCCCGAAATGTTGGGGAGAATATTTGAAAATCTTTTAGCAGAACAAAGCGAAGACACCAAGGAAGCAGCCCGTAGCAATGCAGGTGCATTTTACACACCACGACCTGTGGTGAGTTACATGTGCAAGAATGTTTTGTTGCGGCATCTGAATACCGACATCACACCGCAAAACGGAAAAGCAATCGTTCACAAACTTTTGGAAACAACTGTGATTGACCCTGCCTGTGGTTCGGGTGCATTCCCGATGGGAATGTTGGAAGAAATGATGAGTGTGCTTGACATTGCAGACCCTGACGGAAAAATTTGGTTTGCCGAAATGATGAAAAGCAAGGACAGCAGTTTCCGTGAACATATTTCTGATTTCATTGCCGATAATCAGGTTCGCTATGTAAAAAAGTTGGGACTGCTTCGCAACTGTTTATTCGGAATTGATTTGTTGGAGTATGCAGTAGAGATTACAAAATTGCGTTGCTGGTTGAGTTTGATTGTGGAACAGAAAGTTGATTTCAAAAAACCAAACTACAATTTAAAACCATTGCCAAACTTAGAGTTCAAATTCTACAAACGCAATTCATTGCTGCGGACTTTCAAAGGCAAAAACATCAATGAGATGATTGATGCTTTGGATAAAAAGAATTTGTTGGGTGAGTTGGTGGAAATGGAAAACTCCTACTTCATTACCAAGAGTGATAAATACGGAACGAAAGATGAAATCAAAAAGAAAATTTACGGAATACTTGAAGGCGTTGTTGACAGCCAGATAAAAGAGAAAGAAAAAGAATTGAGTGCAACACGAAAAGCAATCAACTATCTGAAAGCAAATCGTGCTGCTCAGGCACAGATAACCAAAGAAGAAAAGAAAGAAAAGAAATTGGCGAATGAGTTAGGTGAGTTGGCAATTTTCCGTGAGAAGATTAAGGACTACTTTATTGAACGGGTTGTGTTTCCGGGAATCTTCAATTCAAAAAATACTGCTTCCGGTTTTGATATGGTGATAGGCAATCCGCCTTATGTAAACACCAAACTCATTAACCAAATGGGAATGACGGAAACGCTGAAAGAAGAATACAACTACTGCGATGACCTTTACAATCATTTCACAATTCGTGGAATGGAATTGCTAAAGCAAGGCGGCTACTTGAGTTACATTACTTCCGATACTTTTCTCACTATACAAACCAAAGAAAACATGCGAAGGTTGTTTTTGGGTTTGGAAAATAAAAAAGCAAAAGCAAGCAATGGACAACAAGCTAATCTTTTTGATTCTGCTTTGCAGTCATACACACCACCGCAACAGGAAGTTTTGTTTGGAAAAAAGAAAGCAGTGCAAACAGAATTGATTCCGGTAAAAACAAAAACAGTTGAAGCAGTTGAAACAATAAATCTCAATGAATCAAATACACTTTGCCGACTGCACGAAATCATAAACACACCTAAAGCATTTGCAGCAATGGTTGACACAGCCATTTTCACCGTGCAAAAACAAGCACCTGCAAAGCACGACACCGCTACTTATATTGACATTCGTTTTCCGAATGCAGAAACTTTGGGCTTGACAGATGCTGAATGGAACTCTATTAAAGAAAGCAAAAACAATGTGGCAGGTTGGGAAAAAATATTGAGCAAGGTGATGATGGAAGTGCAGTTGCCGATTAGCAAAACGGATGAACACCAGCCCAAATGGATTATCTCACACACCTGTAACAATGCCGATGTGCTGAAAGACACAGCCACCAACATTGAAAAATATCAGTTGCCTTTGCCAGTGTATCATCAAAGTATTAACTACACAATTTTTTCACCAAGCAAGTGGAACAGCAATGTATTTGATAAGGTGGTGAAAACTGCATTTCCTGTTTTTGAAAATTGGTGGAATAAGATTGCAACAAGTCAGGCAATTGAAAATAATAGAAAGGAAATTGCACAGCACATCAAAGAACTTAAACCCGGTGCAATTACAATCTTGGGAATTATTACTGATGGTGGAGTTGGTTTGCAAACAGGCGACAATGGACAATTTGTAGGAGCATTGGAAGGAACAAAAGTTGCGGAAAGAATTGCAGAAACAAGACCTGAAAAACTGAAAGATGCTGTTGATGAAAATCCTGAAATCAGGAAGAAGTTTAAACTGCTGAAAGATTGCACAGAAGTTTTTGAATATGCAGAAGTGCTGAATGAACTGAGTGAAAAAGAAATCCGTGGGTTGCTTGATGCAATCAAAAACGAATTTGGAAGAAGAGTTTTTGGAAAGGGCTACATGTATCGCATCATTTCGGAAAATGAAATGACAGCGATAAAAGATTTATCTGCCGATGAAAAACTGAATGGAGTAAAAACTAAAGGAGGGAAAGAAACTTTTGTTCCTTATGATAAAGGTGATAAAGACGGAAACCGTTGGTATCTGGAAACACCGTATGGAGTTTGTTGGGAAAAATCAGTTGTGCAGTTTTTACAGCAAAGCCCCGAAGCAAGGTGGCAAGGTGAACAATTCTTTTTTAGAAATGGCTTTTGCTGGACAAATGTTTTAAATCCAAATTCAGAATATTTCAAGACAAGATTGAAAGATAAAACCGTGAATGATGTTGGTTCTATGTCACTGTATGATGAAGCAGGTTTGGGAGATAAGTATTTTGTAATTACTTTAAATAGTTATTTCCATTTCAAATTTTTGAGAGAGTTTTTGAATTCATCTGTGAACATTCAAATAAACGACATCAGAAAATTACCAATCAAAATCCCGACAGAAAAGCAGTTGCAAACCTTCAACGAAAAATTTGATGCCTGCTACAAAATAAAGAAACAGCAATTTGCCGGAGAGCTAAACGAAAGCCAGGCAACCGCCTTGCTCAAACCCATAGAGAGAGAAATTGACAGGTTGGTGGAGGAGTTGTATGGGATAAATTGAAAAATATTTTGCCAATGGAATTAACGCTTAATCCCTTTAAAAGACATCCGATAGATTTATGTTGCAGTAGCGATGAATTGCGTCCGTTTATAAACTACATCTACTTTGTAAATGGTATTGCTTACGCAACAGATGCTCATGTATGTGTGGCATTATCGCTGAAAGATTTTGATGTTGAAGAAAAACTGATTGCCTGTTTGGAAGGAAGAAAAATGAGCAGGGAAGATTTTAAATTCATGTGTGAATACGAATGGCTGTATCCGCAGGAGAACGGAAAACTTTTTCTCAACAGCGAAGGCACACGGGTTCTCAATCTCAAAACACTGGATGATGATGATTCAGAAAAAAAGTATCAGAAGATATTTGACATTTACGAATTAGCAAAGTCCGACAGAATTTCAAAAGCAGTTGCATTGAACAAAATTAAAATCAATCTTCACTTGCTTGAAAGATTGAGCAAGACAGTTGGCAATCTTAATTCAGCGCGATTCATTTTCCTGAAAGAACTCCCAAGAGTTTTTATTGAATTTGAGTTTCATAAAAATTCATTTGCACTGGTGATGCCAATGCTTGATGATGATGTAAAGTAATGATAAAATGGTTCAGCAGTTCACCAATTCAATAAAATGGCTTTGGCAAAAGACAGACAAATACATTATCCTTCTGATGATGTTGCTTTCGTATGCTTTATTTTTTCTTTTCAGAGAATTTCATTTAACAGAAGTCAGTGCCATCAATCAACTCTTAAACAATCTCATTCAGTTTTCAGGAATCTTCTCTGCAATCCTTATCACTTATGTTGTTTCAAAAGTTTTTCAAGTAAGACAGGAACGAGTTGAACGCTATAAAGAGATTGTAAAACTTGCAAACAAGTTTACCGATTTCAGGAGGATTGCAAGAGTGCTGGTAAACAATTACGGATTTTGGGATAAGGGAATGAGAGAGAAAATGCGTAAGGAATACGAGGCGATTGATTACTTCACAATTAAACTTTGGGATTATGATAATCAGGATAAAAAGTATTCACCCGAACTAAAAGCGTTGAGGGATAAATTTTTCGCAGAAGAAAGTTTGCCGGGCTGTTACATGTATTTAGACATGAAAGCACTTGTGTTAGATGATTACGGCAATTGGCAGTTGGAGATTTGTATGACCGCTTTGACCACGATTACACTTACTCATTGGAGATTCTTGAAAAATGGACTGGCTGTCATTGCGGAAATAGTTTGTGGTATGACTTGAATCACAAATGGCACAGCTACAAAGGTTGTTGTGACTTCACTGCAATCAGGCAACATGAGGCAGAAGAAATTGAACATCTTGCTGCAAAAATTAATGCACAAAAATATCGGAGCAGAAAATTTGACAAGGACTTATTAGGTGATGTTGGTGGTGACATGGATTCGTTTTACTTACCACGATTACACGAACTGACTTACTACAATACACTTGGACTTTCAGGCACTCTGAATTTCTTGTTGGTTATTTTATTTCTGACAATTATTTCCGGAGTATTAGCACCTTTGCTACTTACTTCAATAAAAGTTGACACGAATATTTTACTTGTTGCATCAAGTATTTCAGCAAGTGTTTTGTGTTTATCTCTTGCTTACTTTCTAATCAAGTTCAAGAAAATATTAAACAACGAAATCAAGGTAGGATGAAAAGAAAAGCCCCCACACAAAAAAATACACTCTTAAAAGCCCCTGAAGCCAACGCTGCAACCAAAGCTTTTAAGAGAGTATTTTTTTCTCCCACCCAAGAAGAAATTCAAATTATTTTTTTTCCCACCCTTCGGTTTTTTAATTATTTATTTTTCCAACGCACAGTGCAAACTCGGACGGACACAGCTTATAATGTAAATCGCCTTGAACAAAGTGTGTGCGAATACGGACATGACAGCTTCGGTCAGACAGCAGCACATGCAGGTAACAATAAGATTAACGCAATAAAAAAAAGAAGGGGTGTGTAGGTTATATGAAGTGTGTGCAAGTAATAAACATTCTGCAAGTGCAAAAAATGCGAACTACTTTATGGAAAAAATCTTTATCTGTTTGTTCGCATTTTTTGCCGAGAGTGTATCGCTCCGATTCCCTTCTTTTTTTTACTGCGTCAATCCCTTGTGCGTTAGCAACTAAAAAAAATTTCTATGTAAGCCATCGATAAAGGTAAAAAATTCAGGAAGTATGAAAAACCTTATCATAATAATTTTATTTGCCACTCCCTGGAACCTTCCGGCTCAAAACTGGCAGAATATCTGTTCACCAGGAATAACATTTTATCAGAACAGTGGCGGACAAATTCTAGCTTACCGGCTCGATTCAACCGATATCTCCCTTCTTCCTGATACCCTTTTTCTATCATATCTTTCGATCCGCGATACAGCGGGAGAATGCTATGATACTACAGGGGGCTCTTTTCTCGGGAGTGTTGTGAGAAAAAAACCTGCTGGTCTGTTTCAGTTTTGTAATCATAATAACGACACTTTGACCCTACATACCGTAGAAACGACAGGGTATTCTTGGAAGTTTTTCTCCGATCCCGCTGGAAATTACATAGAGGCCAAGATTAATGCAAAAATATTGGATTCAATATGTGGAACGACCGACTCAGTGAAAACCATTAAGTTTCAAGCAAAGGATAATAACGGGAACAACATTCCCCACGTTCTCAACGGAAATTTTATCAAACTGAGCAAACACTATGGGTTGACTAAAATGATGGAACTTTTCAGTGCACCAATGTCACCGACCATGTATACCCTGATCGGAAAAGCCTCTCCGAATATTGGGCTTCAGAATCTCACTTGGAATGAGGTATATGATTATGACGTGGGAGATGAATTTCACTTTATTGACCATGAATGGGATACGTGGTGGGATGTTTACTACTATACTATAAACAAGATTCTGGCAAAGGAAGAATTCCCTGAACTCCACAAAGTAGTTTATACCGTGGAATTTTGTCAAAGGAAAGATGTTCCAGGCCCTCCCTTCCATTATTATTCTTACGACACCCTGACGCAGGTCGTGACCTTTGAGTCAGATACCGCTTACATTAAAGAGTTACCGATAGAGTTCATCAGGTATGGATGGGATGCCCCAATTTTCAGCCGAATATACCCTGACTATATTAGTAGACAGAGCCATGAGAAAATCTTTGGTGTTCAGTATTCAAACGGGTGTTGGCACCCTCCTTTCGAATATGGCGAATCCTATACGGTGACAGCTGGTCTTGGTAGAACGCGATACGAATGGGGTGAGGTGTTTTTGGGTTTTACTTCGTACATGGTATATTACAAAAAAGGAACCGAAGAATGGGGAACACCGGTGGCCACCAGTTGCAATACTCTCGTTCCTGTTGAATTTTCAAATACGAATCTCAAAATCCGGATACATGTATTTCCCAATCCAGCTAAAGAAGCGATAACAGTGCAAATTGATGATTTCAAACCGGGCAGTACAATGGAATTCTTCCTGGTTGATTTCATGGGCAGAGAGGTTTTTAGGACACCTATCAATCAAAGCCCTTTTCTCATCAATCTTTACAGTCTATCCGTCAAATCGTCCCTTTACACTGGATTATATATCTGGAAGCTGGTTGGGGAAAACGGTACGGTAACCGGGAAACTTATATTAGAATAGGTTTAAATGTCGAGGTCAAGAGATGTAAAAACTTCAAAGTGGATGAGCATTTAGAAGGTCTAGAAAGAACGTCAAAGGGTCCTTTTAGAAAGATTTTTTCAGTTGTTAACATACACCAGCAGCCGCAAGCCGGGTTAAGTGATTCAAAGCTAGCTGCACAACAGGACAAATATAATTTCGTGATCAGCATTGCTTCGGTTTCCTGTTGGGAAGATTGTACAGAGGAGAAGTGTCACAATGACAGTGAACAGATTACAAGCAAAATACAGGACGTGAAAACCAAAAAGAATTCCAGAATGGGGCAGGCTGCCAAATGCCCAATGCCTACTGCCTACCGCCAACTGGCTTTAGCAGTGTTTTAAAAGATGTATTGTTTCGGTGGGATCAGGCGAGCCGAAGATGGT
>Ga0172371_10003105_pt1 | contig 25919 bp, 21 predicted proteins | sample Lak12m_FD_114543 | JGI IMG/M metagenome (GOLD analysis project Ga0172371, IMG submission 114543) | Freshwater microbial communities from Kabuno Bay, South-Kivu, Congo - kab_022012_12m | ecosystem: Environmental > Aquatic > Freshwater > Lake | place: Democratic Republic of the Congo: South-Kivu... | reverse complement strand
GATGGCATGATCACAAACTTTCATCTACCGCGATCGACCTTACTCATGCTGGTCAGCGCATTTGCTGGTAGAGATCGTATACTTGAGGCTTATGAAATTGCGAAAAAGGAAAGATATCGCTTTTATTCATTTGGAGATGCGATGTTCATATTTTAGCGGTAGAAGTAGCCAAGTAAATGGATATATTCTTTATTCTTCTTCTGTCTGCTTAAAAACCTTTACTTGGTTTCTGCCTGCGTTCTTAGCTTGGTAAAGGGCGATATCCGCATTTTCCAGGATGGCGTCAAATGACTGTGTGGAAAATTGCATTTCTGCGATGCCGAGGCTGATCGTGATTGTTAGAATGTCATTATCTTGATTGTAAAAATTGGTTTCAACACATCGCCGTATTCTTTCAGCGATTTTTTTTCCCTCATGTAGATTGGTTTCGGGAAGAATGATGAGAAATTCTTCACCACCGAAGCGACCAACCATATCGATCTCGCGTACATCCTTTTTTAATAAGTGGGCTAGTTCGAGCAAAATTTGATCGCCTTTGAGATGTCCATAGGTATCGTTGACTTTTTTAAAGTGGTCGATATCAATCATCAGTAATGAAAGAGGCCGGTTGAAACGACGAGCTCTTAAATATTCACGATATCCCAGCTCGAAGATATGACGACGATTATAAACACCGGTTAGCGAGTCTGTTATGGCAAGTTCTTGAATATGGATGAACATTTCGGTATTATCAAGTGCAATAGCAGCATAGGAGGCCAGCATTTCAAGTAGTTTTATGTCGTCTGTTTCGTATGAATTTGGTAAATAGGATTGAGTAGAAAGAACGCCAACGACTTCACCTCGACGCCACATGGGTACAACTAAAATCGAGCGAACATGCTGTGGTCTTCCATAATGAAAATAACTTGCAGCTCGTGGATCATTTTTAAGATCTGGACTATAGATGGATTCTTTTTTCTTGATAACACGACCGCTAAGACCTGAATTTGATGTATAGGGTGGCATATGGAATTGCTTGCCTTGATCAAATAAATAGACTGGATTCAAAATAGCGCCATTTTCTTCTAAGATATTGATTACGAAAGCATCTGCGGGCATCAAACTTCTTACCGCTTGATGAATGGCATGATAAATTTCTTCAGGATTGAGGCTGGCAGCTACGATTTGTTGGCTAACTTTATGAAGGACGGCGCTTCGTTCCGCAGCACGTTTTTCTTTCTCAAAAAGACGCGCATTTTCCACAGCGATGGCAGCATGTTGGCCAAAAAGGGATAATATTTCCTGATCGGAATCCGTAAAACAATGATTTGGATCAGCATTAACAACTCCAATTGCACCAATCACTTTATCATAGAATAAAAAAGGAGCAGCGATCACAGAATGCCAAGGACCTTTTTGATATTGATAAGAAGCGTATTCCCAAGCATTGTAATCTGGAATAATTAGTGGTTGTAGCGTTTTGATCGCCATTCCCATGGCGCCTTCACCTTTCTTTTGGATTGTACCTTGATAATCATTACCCATATTAAGGCTGACAACAATTTCTAACTGTTCTTGTTGGGAGTCATATAAGGAAAGATCACCTCCAGTTCCATCGATCAGTGTAATTGCTCTTTCAAGAATTGCACGCAATAATATCGGTAGTTCTAATACCGAGGAGATATCGGTTATCGTTTGACCTAAGGCTTTCATCTGTTGTAAATATCTTTGGTCTGCAGCATGCAAATTGACATTCTCGATCGCAATGGAAGCTTGGTTAGCGAAAGTGACTGATAGGGAGACATCTTCTTCAGTAAAATAGTATGGTTCGTAACTATCCAGGTTTAGTATCCCAATGACTTGAGTATCTCCAAGTAGGGGGACTCCTAACCAGCTTCTAATTTTATATTCATCGGAATTTTTTAACCAACCAGTATGTTTTTGAATATCGGGGATGATGTATGGTTTGCGTGTCTCGATGATATTTTTTAGATGAGAGAATTCATTGATGTTCTTTGGTAATTGAAGTTGTTCTTCGGAGCTTAATTTTCGATATGCCGCGATGGAGATTTCTTGATCTTTAATTAACATAATTGAAGCGCTTCCATAGGGGATTACACGGTCTAGTTGGTCAAGGATCAATTGCAAAAGATGTTGTTGATCAAAAGCGCTTGATAGAATACGAGCCACTTCTTGAAGGGTTTCAATCTGGTTTCTTAGATCAATGATTACTTGAGTCTTGCGTTGGTTTTCTAGATTAGTGGCTAATAAATTTGTAATCAGTTGAAAAAATCCGAAATGTCCTTCAAAAAAAACTTGCTTATCTGGAGATGGACACAGAATTAAAGCGCCAAGTAATTGATTTTGGAAGGTAATTGGAATTAATAGGCTGTCGTATTTTTGAAGAAATAATCGACAGTATAAGATCCTCAACTCGCTGGGTTTAATAATTTTATTCTTATCTTCTAAAGCCGTTTGCCAATCCCAAAGTGAAGATTCGATTGGCGTGTCGATAATATCTTCGAATGAATAGATTTTTAGGGCATCGCTATTATGAATTGGATATTGATTGTGATAGATAATTCTTTTTTTCGCAAGATTAACTGACAGCACGATAATGTGATCTATTGGGAATTTTTCAGAAATTTGTCTAGCGATGGTTTGGAAAAGGAAATCCATATTTTCGGATTGATTTATTGTACAGCAAATATTTTCTATCACTTGGCTGGTGTTAACCTTTGCGTAATTATTTGAACTACTCTTCAAAATAACCTCGAATAAAAACAATCCATTAATTGCTGTATTGATTATGATTGCTGAGAAAGGATGAAAAAATTAGGTCTTTGTTTTCAAACTTAATTATAATCGATAATTGTACAATCAAAAAATGTTGACAAATATATTTTTTCGTCAAAGTTTTTAGGGAATAATACTATTTTACGAAATAGCGTGCAGCGATTATAATTTGGTTGAGAATAGATAATCTTGATCGATTAGCCTGATGAGGAGCGTTCAATGCGAGCCGTTGATATCATTATCCATAAAAGAGATAAGCAAGTACTCACTAAAGAAGAAATTGAATATTTTATAAAGGGTTATGCAGATGGAAGTATAACTGATTATCAAGCCGCAGCATGGGCGATGGCAGTCCTTATCAATGGAATGAATTTACGCGAAACAACGGATCTGACCGTAGCGATAGCTGAGACTGGAGAACTCTTAGATCTTTCGAATGTGGTTAGTATCGCGGTGGATAAGCATTCAACGGGGGGAGTAGGAGACAAAACGACTCTTGTTGTGCAGCCAATTGTAGCGGCTTGTGGTCTACCGGTGGGAAAAATGTCAGGAAGAGGACTTGGTTTTAGCGGCGGTACATTGGATAAAATGGAATCGATTCCTGGTTATCGTTGTGATCTTACGACTGAAGAGTTTATGAAACAACTTAAAGATATCGGGATGGTCTTAACAGGACAGACGGCAGATTTAGCGCCTGCTGATGGAAAATTATATGCTCTGCGGGATGTAACCGGAACGGTAGACTCGATTCCTCTGATTGCTTCGTCCATTATGAGCAAGAAAATCGCTGGAGGGGCGAACGCGATCGTATTAGATGTGAAGATTGGCAAAGGCGCTTTCATGGACGATATTAAGGAGGGAAAGCGATTGGCAGAAACAATGGTTGCAATTGCAAAACGAGCTGATAGAAAAGCGATTGCTCTAATCTCAGATATGAATCAACCCCTTGGATATGCAGTAGGCAATGCATTGGAATTGCGCGAAGCGATCGATACATTACATGGCGGCGGTCCGGATGATTTTCGCGGTCATTGTGTTGAAGTAGCGAAGCAATTATTGATCATAGGGAATATCTGTCGGCATGAAAGAGAAGCAGAGAAGATGGTTTTGCAGGTATTGGAAGATGGTAGCGCTTGGGAACGCTTCCGGCAGTTGGTTATTGCGCAAGGCGGCGATGTCAGCTTTATTGATGAACCCAATAAACTGCCTTCTGCAAAATTGATAGAGACGATCGCCAGTCCGAAATCCGGCTATCTAAAAGAAATTAATGCCCGAATGATTGGTGAGACAGCGGTCTTCCTTGGGGCGGGACGTGGGAAAAAAGGCGATCAGATTGACTATGCTGTCGGGATTGTGATGCACAATAAAGTGGGTGATTATGTGACAAAGGGCGCGCCGTTGTTTACCATGCATGTTGATCACGAAACACAACTTTATGAAGCCAGTCAAAACCTTTTAGCCGCGCATCAATGGAGTAGTACACCAGTTAAAAAATTACCTTTGTTCTATGATATTATAAAATAGTCGCTTGATGAGGATTTGTCTATCAATTTGATCGCCATATATTCAGAAGAGCTTCTGGTTTATGGATAAATTCATTTGGCTCAATCTCACCATTTGTAATGCCAAGCAGTGTATTATTTAGCAGCGTGTTTACTGGAGTTGGAATAGATACCTGTTTTCCGAAACGAATAACCGCACCGTTAAGATAATCGACTTCAGATTTCCCTTTTTTCGAGAAGAGATCAATATGGAAAGAGGGCATTTTCCCACCGCGTCCGCTACCTGCGATACGACTGAGCAGAGGTTGAGATAGAGAGGGGTGCAAAAACTGGACAGCAGCCACTAGCGCGTGCACAGGTACAGCGGGTAGGTTTACGATTTTAATCTTTAATGCTTTCATGACGCGTAATGTTTCACGTAATTGTTCAATTTCAAGGCGATAAAGACCAGGGTGAGCGAGAACTTGAGCAGGCGACATATCTAGAATGGCGCAAGAAGCGTTGGCGAGCAGGTTAGTGATGAGTTTAGACCATTTGAGGCTGCGTTCGTCTGCGTATAGCCGAAGATTGAAACCAGCTTCAGCAAGGGCGGAAGAAATCTTTTGAGAGACTGGATGAGTGTCTGCGATACCAATACCACGTTCTTTCTCTACGAGGATATTACCAATATCCAGACGTCCAATTGCGGAGGTGATGACACCCGCGATAACCTCTTGCGAGGGATAAATTTGACGGAGTGTATTCTCGTTTTCAACCCCATTTTGAAAGCAGATCATTGGAGGAAGTTGCGCTTTGAAGGCGCGTAAATTTTCGATTGCTGATGATGTGTCATAGGCTTTGAGCGCAAAGATAGCGGCATCGAATGGACCTTGAGCCAACGCATCCTGTAGATTTTCAACTACTAATAGATTAGAGAAGTGATGACTGACCGTTTCATTGCTCCAGGTAAGACCTTGTTGACGTAGTTTTTCGGCAGGAGTAGGATGTTCCAGGAAGACGATCTTGTGGTTGGTGGCGAGAAGACCTCCCCCAATATAGCTTCCAATGGCGCCAGCGCCAAATATCAATAATCGGATGGGTGTTTTTTCTTGATTTGAGGAAAGGCTTTGATTCGATATCATTCATCACCGTTAGAGTCGGTAGTGTCTTCCCAGTGGCGACGGTCGTTTAAGCCAATCATCACCCAGGTATGTGTTGAAGGACGATAAAGCAGGGTTGCAAATGCGGTGTTGCGAAAGCGAAAGCGAGCGCCGTGGGAGTTAGCTTGCGGTGGAATACCCAAGATTGCGTAAAGGACCATATTCAAAATTGCGCCATGAGAAATCACTAGGTACTTTCCTGGCGGGCGGTTGATCAAGCTCTGGACTGCTTTTCCAGCTCTTAGATACAACTCCCAAAGACTTTCACCAGATTCGCCAACCGGTTGATATAAGTGTAAAAATTCTGCATGTGGATACAGCGCTTCAGCATCTTTGGCTTTCAAACCGCCGAATACGCCATTATTACGTTCCATCCAGATAGGGTCGGATTGGAGGGGAATATTGAGTTTTTGGGTGATGATCTCAGCAGTGCGAGTGGCTCGGGATAATGTGCTAGCAATGGCAAGATCAAATTGCTTGCTTTCCTTAAGCCATCGTTGAGCAAGCGCTTCGGCTTGTCTTTCACCGCGCTCTGTCAAGAGGAAATCCACCTGCCCTTGATGGTACTTCTCAAAATTGCCGACTGATTGAGCATGTCTTAAAAGTGTGATGTGGTACGGAAAATCTTGTTGGTTAAATTCTAAATGCATCGTATTTATTCAATTTCCCAATCTTTGGCTCCAAGTAGGAAGATATTCCCAGAAAGTCGTTTCTTGCCAGCGGGTTGGACTTCTTCCAGGATGAGTAAGCCTGCACTGGTTTGGACAGCGGGAAATCCTTGGACAATGGTTTGTGTTCCGGGCTTGAAGTATGAGTCAGTTAAACGAGATGTGGCTTTGAGAATCTTTAGAGGTTGTTTTTTCCAGATCATGAACGCGCTAGGCCAAGGATTGAACGCACGAACTTTTCTTTCCAATTCCAGCGCGGAGCAAGTGAAATCGAGCTCTCCATCGGATTTAGAGAGCAATGGCGCCATAGTAACCAGCGATTCGTCTTGTGTTTTGGGTTTGAGCGCACCGGATAAATAGTTAGGAAGTGTATCTAGAAGTACTTCAGCGCCTAGTTTAGCTAGACGTTTGCTTAAAGTGGCAGCGGTGTCATCAATCAGGATAGGTGTTGAAAATTGATTTATGATTGGTCCTGTATCCATGCCCACATCCATTTTCATGATTGTGATGCCTGTTTGTGAGTCGCCATGCAGGATCGCGGCTTGGATAGGAGCTGCGCCACGCCAGCGTGGTAATAGTGAGGCATGCACATTAACACAACCGTAAAAGGGGGTATCAAGCAAAACGGATGGTAATATCTGCCCATAAGCGGCGACGACGATTAGATCGGGCTCCCAATTCTGGATATGGGTGATGATGTTGTGCTCTTTTACACGACGCGGTTGGATCACGGGTAGCGCTAATTGATCCGCTAATAATTTGATCTCTGGCGATCGGAATACGCGACCTCTCCCGGCGGGGCGGTCAGGTTGTGTGACCACTCCAACCACAGAGTAATTCTCTTCGAGCGCTTGGAGAGTAGGAACAGCAAATTCGGGTGAACCCATAAAGACGATACGAGTTTTCATATCCGTGATTTTAGCATATTTTTTCTAATGTCGATATTTTTAGGCGAAAATGGATGGTTAAATATAAAAGCAGCTATTATTGTAGCTGCTTTTATATTCTGCAGAAATGTTAGTCTTTATTTAAAGAAGAACAACTTCTTCAGCTTGGGGTCCTTTGGCGCCTTCGATGACGACAAATTCAACCCGTTGACCTTCGTCCAGATTGCGGAAACCGTCGCCGATAATTCCGCTATAATGGACAAACACGTCTTCGCCGGATTCGCGCTCGATAAATCCGTAACCTTTTGAGCTGTTGAACCATTTGACGACGCCTTGTTCTTTTTCGGCCATGATTTGGAACTCCTTTCGTAAAATTGTTGCTTAAGTTATGTTCAGTTCCAAATCAAAAGAGCAAGCTTTATTTTTAGAACTAACACCACGAGCGAGCATATATTAACATAAAATGATAATTATGTCAATATTTCTTGCTTGATTTTTAAGAAAAATCAAGCTTAGAATTTTGTTATTTGCGTCGAGTGATTAATCTTAATATTTACATGTAAATGGCTGATATAATAATGAATAGCGCATTCATCGGTTTTCAAGTAAATAATCAAGTAAAGAATCAATAAACCCATAGAATAACAATAACTGGAGGAAATCAAGCATGGATAATAACGCATATCTGCGACTAGCAAAGAAGTTGGATGCATTGCCAAATGGCTTTCCAGCTACACCTGATGGGGCTGAATTACGGTTGTTAGAAAAGATTTTCACACCTGAAGAAGCGAATTTAGCGGTGGAATTAAGATTAACGATTGAATCCCCAGAAGAGATAGCGATACGTTTTAAAGCCGAGGGGATCGGTGAATTTGATCCAGACGAATTAAAAAAGCAATTAAAAGGGATGGCAAAAAAGGGTTTGATCAAAGTCGATATGGGTAAGAATGGATTAGGTTATGGAATTTTACCATTTGTGGTTGGCATTTATGAATTTCAAATAAGCCGCATGGATGCTGAAATGGCAAGATTATTTGAAGATTACTATCAACAATCTTTTGGAAAAATCCTAGATGTGCAACCCGCTTTACATCGTGTTGTGCCGATTGAAGAGAATGTAAAAAATGATATGGCTATACAACCCTTTGAAAGCGCTAGTCAAATTGTTGATAATGCTCAAGCATGGGGTGTCGTGGATTGTATTTGTCGCTTACAAAAGAAGTTGATTGGCGACCCATGTGAGCATCCGTTAGATGTGTGTATGGTGCTCGGTAGTCGTCCAGGGATGTTCGATCATAGTAAAGTGATTAAAGCGCAGACACGCGAAGAAGCACATCATACGTTGCACCGAGCAGCCGAAGCAGGATTAGTGCATACAGTCAGTAATAGTCAGGAAGATATCGCTTATATCTGTAATTGTTGTACATGTTCATGCGGCATTTTGCGAGGTATGTCGGAGATGGGGATTGCGAATGTGGTCGCACGATCACCCTTTGTCAATCAAGTTGATCAGGATCTATGCGTTGGATGTGAGGATTGTTTGGAAGCTTGCCAATTTGGAGCACTGAACTTGGTGAATGGTGTGATGACTGTGAATGAGATTCGTTGTGTGGGATCTGGTGTCTGTGTGACTTTTTGTGCGGAGGGGGCGCTATATTTGATAAGGAGATCAGAAGATGAAATCATGCCAATACCCACAGATGAACGAGCATGGGGTATCCAACGATCGAAGACACGAGGCGTCGATTTTGAAAATGTGCTGTAATTTGTGTTTCCTTGAATAAGGATGTTGATTATCTGGAATGTAGTGAAGAATTGATATTCAGTTAGCAAAAGGAGTGAATTTCCCGATGGAGAATATGCTGCGATCAATTTTCAAATTCATGAATAAAACCTTTATGGTACCCCTATTTCGTCTTGGATTGGGAGTTTATATTGGCAATCCATTCACAGGTTATATCATGGTGTTAAAGACCATTGGTAGGAAAAGCGGTTTGGTACGTTATACGCCGGTCAATTACGCTATCTGGAAAGGGAATATTTACTGTATGGCTGGTTTTGGAGTCCGCACTGATTGGTATCAAAATTTACAGGCTAATTCCCACCTAGAAATTATCCTACCGGGAGGGTCATTGGCTGGAACAGCGGAGGATGCTTCTCATAGCGAGGAATTTTATTCGATCGTCTGGAAAATTCTGAAAAATGGGGGTTTTGCAGGCTTCTTTGCTGGATTTAATCCTTATCGTATTTCTGAAACAGAGTTTCAAGAAAAAGTGAAGGATTATCCGCTTGTACGTATTCGTCCGATTGGCGTCGGCAATGGAGCGTTTGATGCAGGCGGTTGGTTTTGGATCTTGTGTTTTGCGGTGACGGTGTTGATTGTGTGGTTAATAGTTCGCTAGTTGATTATTAGTTCAAAATCATTAGTCAATTACCTGAACAGAGTGATAAATTTCAGGTAATTGATCATGCCTCATTCGAAATTTTGTGATGTTGTGGTCTCCAAAAATCAAGGAGATGCCCAAACGTGGTTCCCATGGTTAGATAATTGCTAGGCCAACCGAAAAATGCCAATAAGTTTAACAATATTAGTTCAGTCCCAGATGAATGTATTGCGTAATTCATAACCCCGAGATCGTAATTCTTCGATAATAGATAGATGGATTGTTTTAAATTACCAGTCATAAGGATGTAAGCCGAAGCAGGCGGCGCCCATAAGAGCGCTATGAGGATAAGTGATCACGTTGATGGGAATATTTTTAAGCACTTTTGATAAGCGTCCTTTATTATAAAAAGCTTGGATAAAGTGATCGGTTTGCAGGGCAGGCAGGATGCGTGGCGGGATGCCGCCGCCTAGATAAATGCCGCCGGTCGAAAGTAGGTTTAAACCCATATTGCCAGTCTCTGCGCCAAGAATGGAGACGAATAGTTCGAGCGTTTTTTGACATATTTCGCATTCAAGATTGGGGTCTAGCGCTGTGCTGGCAATGAGTGGAACTGGGTCTTCAAGCTTAGCGATCTCTTTTGCGAACCAAGTTGGTTCTTGAACTATACCGGAGTGTATAAGGAAGCGATAAATATTCCAAATTCCGAGACCAGAACAAACTTGTTCGTAGCTGACATGTTCGTAATGAAGTTCGTTGTGTAAGAATTCAAGGAGAGATAATTGGATCTGATTAGTTGGCGCGAAGTCTACATGTCCGCCTTCGGATCCATGCGCTCGATAACGGATGCCGTCCCAGGTGAGATATGCTTCACCTAATCCGGTCCCAGGGGCGATGACAGCTATACTTCCACCGGGGATTGCTTCCCCTTCTGATAGTAAGAAGAGGTCTTTTTTTTCTAAGTTAGGAATTGCGTAGGCGATGGCTTCAAGATCATTAAGGAGATAAGTCGCTTGCCAGTTAAATCTTTCTTTTAGTTTGGCTGCTTCGATTTTCCAGGAAAGATTGGTCACATTTGCTTTGCCTGCGATAACGGGTCCTGCCACTCCAAAACTAGCGCTGCTGATTGTTTCTTGGGTGTTGTCTAAATAATCTTGGATAATTGCCTCTAAACTATGGTAAGAAGCGCTTGGGTACCTTTTCTCTGCGATGGGATAGTATGGTCCTTTTTCAGGAGTGTAGAGAGCAAGAATAGTTTTGGTTCCGCCAATATCGCCTGCTAATAGCATAGTTTTTTCTCCAGTGATAGGATAGTCGATTGGTCTCTGTATAGACTACCAGATCAGAATTTTTATTAGATACCGTGGTGTGTCATTATGTTGTTATCTTAAGTATAACCCGAAATGATTTGTTTGATGATTGAACGATATTGGGTGAATATTCTTATTTGAATTTTATGTTGAGATATTATGTTTGAGAATCGCAAATGGTTAGGTAGCGGAAATAAGCCTCATCCCAGGCATCACTATGTTTGGGTTCATATTCTACGATCTCGAAAGAATTTCGGACGACGCTTCGACCTTCTGATAAGGAGGTAATTTCCCCGACTGCGATTGCTTGAACGAGTGTGTTACCAATGACCGTTGCCTCGACTGGACCTGCCAAGACAATCCTACCGGTTGCGTCTGCGGCAAATTGATTGAGAAGTGTGTTTTTAGAACCACCGCCGATAATATGGATAACGGAGAAATATTTCCCGACTACTTGGTCAATCTGTTCTGCTACACGGCGATATTCCAAGGCGAGACTCTCTAAGATGCAACGAATGATTGTGGCTTTGTCGCCAGGAATCGGTTGTGAAGTTTCTTTGCAAAAGGATTGTATCTCCGTGGACATATCTGTGGGCGACATAAAGCGTTTATCATTGACCGCGATGAGCGATTTGAAAGGTTTAGCAGATTTCGCTAATTCGGTTAGATCATCATAGCTAAAGGTTACGCCTTGTAGATTCCATATTCGGCGGCATTCCTGTAGGAGCCATAGTCCAGAAATGTTCTTTAGAAAACGAATCTTGTTTTCCACGCCACCTTCATTAGATAGACCTGCATTAAGACTTTCATCGTTGATGAGTGGTTTATTCAGCTCAATACCCATTAATGACCAGGTGCCCGAGCTGATATATATATAGTCGCTTTGTGATGCGGGTACAGCCGCAACTGCGCTGGCTGTATCGTGTCCTGAACTGGCGACAACAGGAAGTTGTGATAGGGATAATCTTTGAGTGATGGGTGGTCGAATTTTGCCGAGGATTGTTCCAGGCTGAATGATCGTTCCAAAGATTTGGGTTGGTATTCCGAATGCGGAGATAAGCTCTGGGTCCCATTGATTCGAATTAGGGTTTATACATTGAGAGGTTGATGAGATGGTGAATTCGTTATATTTCTGCCCAGTGAGAAAAAAATTGAAGAGATCGGGTAAGTTTAAGAAAGTGTGGGCAATGGAGAGTTGCGGATCATCTTTCAAGACCATTGAGAACAATTGAAAGAGACTATTGAATTCAATGAACTGAATACCGGTTTTAGCATAGATTTGTTTTTTGGGGAGGCGAGTAAATGCGAGATCAAAGATCTGGTCGGTTCTGTGATCGCGATAATGATATGGATTTCCAATCAGAACATCGTTCTTGTCTAGTAAACCAAAATCGACTCCCCATGTGTCCAATCCAATCGATTGAATCGATTGTTGATAATTTTCAGAGGCTAAAGATAAACCTTGGATGATTTGATCCCAAAGATGAAGGATATCCCAGTGTAGGCTATTCCCAATTGAGATCCCTTTATTAGGGAAGCGATAGATTTCTTGTAGGGTTAAACGGCGCTTGTCGAGTTTACTGATCATGACACGCCCACTTGCAGCGCCAAGGTCAATTGCAATAAAAGAACCTGAAGCCATGTAGAAAATCCTCCGTTATTGATAGGTAAAAAAAACGTTCTTTACCAGTGAATTGGAATTTTTCGATTCAGTTAGATGTAACTTGTACTATTTAGAAATCATTATAACTAAAAATAAGCTTTAGAAATGGTTGAAAATTGTAATGTGGAAATTAAAGAATGAAATTTTGACTTAAAAAGGGATTGACATTGAAGAAAAATTAAGCTAGAATGAGTGCACGTTTGATCATAGCTGAACATATGTGCATTAGGAATAAGATAATCAATGATTACTGATGCGAAATCGCACCTGATGGTAAAAGTAGCAAAAGAATATTTTGAGGTGGGAAAAACACAACAAGAAATCGCTAATGCTATGCGGATATCCCGATCGACCGTGTCGCGAGTGTTATCACGAGCAAGGGAAGAAGGCATTGTTCAAATCTCGATTGAAGTTCCCCCAGGCATTTATCCTGAATTAGAGAGATCAATACAAGAATATTTTGGTCTATTAGAAGTTATTGTGATCGAAACTAATAATTATGATTATTCTGATGGAGTGGCATTAGAGCTTGGTCAAGCAGCTGCAAATTATTTAGAACGCACGATTCAAAACAATGATGTAATTGGTTTTGCATGGGGGACAACTATGAAAGCAATGGTTGATGCGATGCAACCAGTAAAAATGTCAGGCGTGAAAGTTTTTCAAATGAATGGGGGATTGACCCCACAGATGATCGATATTCATGGTACAAGTTTAACTAGGAATTTGGCGACGCGGTTAGATGGGGACGCATATATGTTGCAAGCTCCAGGTGTAGTTGATAACCATCAAGTAAGGCAAGTATTTATGGCAGACGCTCAAGTTAAACAGGTATTTGATCTGGCTGATCATGCCAGCGCTGCTTTTTTTGGTATTGGAACGGTTGCCGATGATACGCTATGGGGTAGGGCTGGTCTTTTGTCGAATGATGTCATGGATGAATTAGAGACGCTAGGCGCGGTTGGGGATATCATGTCTCGTTACTATAATGCTGAAGGGATAATGATCAATTCTAGTTTATGTCAAAGAGTTGTAGGGATCCCAATTGAAAAATTAATGTTAGTTGAACGAAGGATAGGAGTGGCAGGAGGACAGAAAAAAATTAAAGCGATTCTGGGGGCAATACTCGGCGGTTATATCAATGTACTCATTACTGATCATATTACGGCACAAAAGATAAGAAGTACATTTGATCAAATTTCGATGAAGTAGTATTGGAAGGAGGTACGATCAAGAAATATCTATCCATTTCAAAATTTGTCTTATCAAACTATAAAAATAGAAGGAGAAATAATGAACGCAAGAAAGTTAATATCCATTTTAGTTGTAATCATGTTGATGGGTATGGTCTTAATGGGATGTAGCGCTCCCGCTGCAGAAGAACCTGTAGAGGAAGTAACTGTATCTGAAGAAGAACCCGTAGCAGAAGAACCAGAAGCGGAAGCAGAGCCTTATGAGATTGCTGTGATTGTTAAGATCACTGGTATTCCGTGGTTCAACCGTATGGAAGAAGGTGTTGTACAGGCTGCCGAGGATTTCAACGTCAATGCATACCAAGTTGGTCCTGCGGATGCAGATCCTGCACAACAGGCGAAGATTGTTGAGGATATGATCAGCAAGGGTGTTGATGCGATCGCGGTTGTTCCCAATGACGCGACAGCTTTAGAGCCTGTTTTCAAGAAAGCAAAAGAAGCGGGCATTATCGTCCTAACGCATGAATCACCTGATCAGGTTGGTAATGACTATGACTTGGAACTGATTGACAATGAAGAGTTTGGTCGCCATCACTGGGATATGCTGGTCGAGAATATGGGTGATACTGGGCAATATGCTATCTTTGTCGGTGGTTTGACCGTACCGTTGCACAATCTGTGGGCAGATGTTGGTCTGGAATACGCTGCTGAGAAGTACCCAGGTTTGGAATTGGTCACAGAGAGAATCCCCTGTGGCGAAGATCAAGACCTATCCCGACAAAAGACACTTGAACTGCTACAATCTTATCCTGACTTAAAGGGTATTATTGGCTTTGGTAGTTTAGGCCCTCCAGGGGCAGCCCAGGCATTGGAAGAGAAAGGCTTGACAGAAGAGGTAGCTGTCGTTGGAACTGTATTACCTGGGCATGCTGCTCCTTATTTGAAGAATGGCTCAATGGATCATGGTATTCTCTGGGATCCGAAAGATGCTGGATATTCACTGGTTTGGACTGCTTTGCAGCTTCTTGAGGGCAAAGAGATTACTGATGGGATGGACGTTCCTGGCGTTGGTACAATCACTTTAGATGGCAATATCATCAAAGTTGATGCTATGTTAGACATTACCGATGAAAACGCAGAAGACCTAGGATTCTAGCTCTCCTAGCCAGGAGGTGAGGAATTCGTTGTTCGACGAATTCCTCACCATGATGAAAAAAAAGTCCGTTGTAAAAATTTTCTGAAGGCGATCTCTTTGATTCGATCGGTTGATTATGTCTGAATACTTTCTTAATCTAAAAAACATTAATAAACGCTATGTAGGTGTGCAAGCGCTTGATTCCGTGGACTTTTCGGTGAAACAAGGTGAGATTCACTGTTTGGTAGGTGAAAATGGATCTGGAAAATCTACCTTAATCAAGATTATTTCTGGTGTAGTCCAGCCGGATAATGGCGCAGCGATTGAAATTGATGGTCAAGCATTTCATGATTTCAATGCGATTGATTCCATTCACAAAGGCATTGAAGTTATTTATCAGGACCTATCTCTTTTTCCTAACCTAACTGTGGCTGAGAATATTGCGATCGGAGAAACGATTGCAAGCGGAGGAAAAATCATCAATTGGAAAGAAATCCATCGCATCGCAAAAAATGCCATCGATAATATCAACGCCAAACTGCCGCTTGATGAACTTGTTTCAGATATATCATTAGCTGACCAACAACTGGTGGCGATATGTCGAGCGTTAACTCATGATGTCAAGTTGGTTATTATGGATGAACCAACCACAGCCCTAACGCGAAAAGAAGTCGATGCGCTTTTTGCAGTGGTCAAAGATTTACAGGCAAAAGGACTGACAACAATGTTTGTCAGTCATAAGCTAGATGAGATTCTCGAGATTGCTGAAAGAGTGACGATTTTGAGAGATGGCAAGAAGGTGGGGACATTTACTAGTGATGAATTGGATGATGAAAAACTGACCATTTTGATGACTGGAAATAAACTTGATTACGGCAAATTTCAAAAAGAAATTGGTGATAACGAAGTTCTACTTGAAGTGAGGAATCTATCCAAGAAGAAAAACTTTGTAAATATTAGTTTTAAACTTCATTCAGGTGAAATACTGGGTATCACTGGATTGTTGGGCTCTGGTAGAACTGAATTGGCGAGATCGATTTTTGGATTAAATCCAGCTGATACGGGAGAAATAATTCTTCAAGGGGAAGAGATCACGATCAAAAGTGTGCAAGAAGCGATCAAATATGGAATAAGTTATGTTCCAGAAAATCGGTTGGTGCAAGGCTTAGTGATGCAACAACCGGTTAGCAATAATATCATCATCACAGTCTTGCAGCGGTTGGTGAATGGGTTTGGATTTCTTAGTTATGATAAGAGAAAGAAGAGTGTTGATCAAGGGATAAAGAGTCTCGCCATAAAAGCGCCTTCTGCCGAATCACCAGTGCAAACATTGTCTGGAGGTAATCAACAGCGAGTAGTGCTTGCAAAATGGATCGCAACAAATCCGAAGATACTGATCTTAGATGGACCTACGGTTGGGGTAGATGTGGCAGCTAAAGGCGCTATTCATGCTATTGTGCGCGGATTAGCGGAAGAAGGTGTTGGAGTTATTGTGATTTCCGATGAATTATCCGAAGTATATCATAATTGTAATCGACTCTTTGTGATGCATAAGGGTAGATTTATTGCTGAATTTGATACGAATTATAAAAGTGAGGATGAGATCAAAGATTTCATCACACAGATTAGTTAGAGGAAATGGAATGAAGAAATTCTTTTCATCCTATGAAACATTTGTCTTAATCGCTATTCTTTTGCTGGGAGCGATCATTACTTCAATCAATCCGAATTTTCTGACGTTGGAGAATATCCTTGATTTGCTCAAGAGTTACTCTTTCATTGGGATTTTGGCGATTGGCGTGCTTTTTGTGTTGATTTCAGGAGGTATTGATATCTCCTTTACTGCGACTGCAACAGTGGCAATGTATGCGATGGCGGTCATTGTGAATAATTATGGTGGAAATATGGTGACCGCTTTCTTGATCGCAAGTGTGATTGGGATTGTCTTAGGGATGGTGAACGCGATCATTATCTATTATTTCAAAATTCACAGCATCATTACTACTATCGCTACGCTCAATATCTATTATGGTTTATTGACTGTATTTTCAGGTGGGAAGTGGATCTATTCAATGCCGACCTGGTTTAGGGAATTCGCTCAATTGCGAGTTTTTACACTAGCAAACGAGAATGGCGGACAATATGGGTTATCGATCATCACATTGATTTGGATTTTGTTGTTGGTCTTAGCATGGTTTATTCTTAAGTACACTGTAATTGGAAGAGGCATCTATGCCTTGGGAGGAAATCCGGTATCGACTGAAAGAGTTGGATTTAGTGTACTTCGATTGCAATTATTTGTTTATTCATTCATGGGTTGGTTAGCGGGCATCGCAGGTGTGGTGCTCACTTTGCTTGTGCAATCTGTCGCGCCAAATTCTATTGTGGGAAAAGAATTGGATGTTTTAGCTGCGGTTGTGCTGGGAGGCGCGAGTTTGACGGGAGGTGTGGGGACATTATGGGGGACGATCTTGGGTGTAATTTTGATTGCTACTATGAATAATGGTATGACTTTGATGCGCATTCCTGCATTCTGGTATGACTTTTTCATCGGACTGATTATCATCATCAGTGTCAGCGCAAGCGCTTATCAGAATCGAAAGAAAAAGAAAAAGATGATTGCCATTGAAATCGAGTGAGCTTGGAGGTTTGCATTGCGTTTGAAATTATCTAATACAATGATCTTAATAATCGCCTTGGTTGGGATCATATTACTGATGGGCTCTGTGACTGGCGCAAGTTTCTTCAAGGCAAGTAATATTCAGACTATGGCGTTTCAGATGCCAGAATTGGGAATCCTTTCCTTGGCGATGATGGTTACCATGCTCACAGCGGGTATTAATTTGTCTATCATTGCATCGGCGAACCTAACTGGTATTGTTATAGCGCTAACCTTGACATATTTCTTAGGTCCAGACATGAGCACAGAAAGCTCGGTTTGGATTGTACTCTTAGCAATTGCAGCGGGTTTGTTGGTATCGGTTGTAGTTGGATTGCTGAACGGTTTCTTAGTAGCCTATATGGAAGTCTCGCCTATATTGGCAACATTGGGAACGATGATCTTGCTTAAAGGCGTTTCTATCGTACTTACAAAGGGGTATGTCATTTCAGGTTTCCCGCCTCTGATCCGTTTTATCGGTAATGGGAAGTTGCTGGGGGTTCCATTCCCGATCATATTATTCTTTCTGTGCGCTGGCTTAATGGCGATTGTTTTAATTCGTACACCCTTAGGTGTGAGCATTTATATGCTCGGATCGAATGAAACTGCTTGCCATTTTTCTGGGATTGACAATCGAAAAGTCTTGATGAAAACCTATTTGATTTCCAGTATCTTAGCGGGGATCGCGGCGGTGATCATGATGTCACGATTCAATTCCGCAAAAGCGGACTATGGCGAATCGTATCTGTTGATGACCGTGTTAGCTGCGGTGATGGGCGGTACGAGCGCTGCGGGTGGTTTTGGGAAAGTCGGCGATTTGGTGATCGCGTTAGTAATATTGCAGGTAGTATCGAATGGTTTGAATCTAATGCGAGTGAATAATTTCTTGACTATCGCGATTTGGGGCATAATCCTGATCGTAGTAATGATCGCGAATTATCTAAATAATCAATATCAGCAGAATAGGCGGACTGTATGAGTAGATTTTTAGGAATTGATGTCGGTACAACTGGGCTAAAGGTGACATTGATCACTGAAGAAGGGCAAGTAGTTGGTTCTGAATATTGTGAATATCCAATTTCATCTCCTCAGCCGGGATATGCTGAACAGGATCCACTGCAATGGTGGCATGGATTTACTAAAGCAAGTCTGGAATTAAAAGAGAGATTTCCTCAAGACTATGATCAGGTGATTGGAATTGGGATTTGTGGTCAAATGCACACCCAAGTCTATTTGGATAAAGACAATAATATCTTACGACCGGCGATCACTTGGATGGACCAACGGACGAGTGAAATCATCGATCGGATCAATCAGGATGAGAAAACGAAAGAACTTGTTTTTTCTGAGACACAAAATGCAGCTTCAACGACTTATACAGCGCCGCATGTTCGTTGGGTGATTGAAAATCAACCAGATATTTGGAAGCGCGTATCGAAAGTACTGATCGCAAAGGATTTTATAAAATTTAAGCTGACCGGAAAAATGGTAACGGATATTTCTGACGCCAGCGGAACATTATTGTTCAATGTAAAAGAGAGAAAATGGTCAGATGAAATGTTCTCTTATTTTGGGATCTCACAAGATTACTTCCCAGAAGTGCAATCTTCGGCTGTAATTATAGGAGAGGTGTGTACGGAAGCGTCAGCGTTGACTGGTATCAAGCAAGGTACGCCGGTTTGTAATGGAAGCACTGATAATTCTGCATCGGCGCTTGGCGCTGGTATGGTTGAACCTGGACAAGTCACATTGATCATTGGAACAGCGGGTGTGATATCCGTTTGTTCGGATAAGCCGCTTTTGGATGAACTCAATCGAACTTTGTGTTGGAATTATTGTTTAGAAGATCGCTGGATCACCTTGGGGATCATGCAGACGGCTGGAGAGTCATTACATTGGTTTAAAAATTCATTTGATCGAGAGCAGGCTGGAAGTAGATCGGGTGATATCTTTGATCAATACAATCGTGATATTATCGATATTCCGGATGGTTCAGGTGGATTGATATACTTACCGTATTTGAATGGAGAGAGGACACCGTATTGGGATTCTGCTGCCAGGGGTGTCTTCTATGGGATCAATCTAACAACGGAAAAAGCGCATTTTATTAAAGCGATCATGGAAGGCGTTTCATTTGCATTGAGGAATAATATCGAAACAGTTGAATCACTTGGCATTGAAATCAATCAGGTGCGAGCCGTTGGGGGTGGGTTAAAAAGTGAAATCTGGTTAAATACACTTGGGAAAATCTTAAGGAAACCAATACTAACAGTGAGCGTTCCTGACACTGCAAATTTAGGAAATATGCTCCTTTGCGGGAAAGCGCTTGGTGTTTATTCGACGATCAATGATGCGGTTTCAAAAATGGTGACAACCGATAAACGTATCAGCTATGAAACAAGCACTCCTGTTTATGAAAAGCAATACGAAACTTTCCTGGATCTGTATCAGCAGTTGAAGGGAACATTCAGAAAATCTATGGATAATTGAGGAAAAAATGACGAAAGAAATTAAAATTGAACTGAAAGAACTAATCGTAGAAACCGGTTTAAAATTATTAAATGAAGGATTAACTGTGGGAACTTGGGGTAACTTCAGTGTTAGAGATCCAGAAACGGATTTGGTCTATATTTCTCCGAGCGGTATGGATTATCATGAGATAATCACAGAAGATATCGTTGTGATGGATCTTGATCTGAATATCGTGGATGGGAAACGTATTCCATCTGTGGAAAAAGCGATGCATGTATTTACATATCGAGCGCGTTCGGATGTGAATGCGGTAATTCACACTCATCCGCTTTATTCAACGGTGTTGGGAGTGAATGGGATGGAGCTCCCTGGGATCAGCGAGGATTTTGTGCAGATCGTGGGGGATAAGATAATCTGTTCGGAATATGAGCTGCCAGGAACAGAAGCGTTAGCGCGTAGCGTTGTCAAGGGTTTAGGAAATCGGAATGCGGTCTTATTGCCTAACCATGGCACTTTAGTGGTCGGACCTGATATGCGCATGGCGATCACGATTTGTCATGTTGTCGAGAAGACAGCTCATATCTATATATTGGCAAAGAGTATTGGGACACCGAATTTGTTATCGATGGAAGATATTTTGAAGATGCAAGATTATGTGAAAAATGTGTATGGGCAACGTTGATTAATGGTTAATGGTTAATGGATAACGATTAAAAGAAGTTATCCGGGATATGGGTGGAAAATGATGGGATCGAATTTTGGAAATGGCATGATAATTTACTTTGCTGATGCTTTCATTAAAAACTAAGTTGATAATGCATGTCTTTTTTTTCTTATTGGTATAAAATTAAAATATTAGCGGCTATGTATCCTATATTTCATGGTATATGGTTAAAGCTAACCGAAATTGGTGTTTGGATTGGATACATATACTGCCGGAATTAGAAAATTCAACAACCCTTGGGGGTATTTGTTGGCATCGGTGAGCTTGTTCAACGGAATTACGCTAGGTTTGGGGGTCAGTATGATGGAAATTAATGTGATGTTACATGGTGTGGCAGATAGTATAGCGATCATGATGCCATTTCTGTTTATCACTGGGGTAAATATCATCATGTCAGTGATATTATTGAAAAATGTAAAGAAATAGCATAGAATAATAACAAAGGTAGATTACGCATCTGAACCAAAATGGAAAGGTGGCGAATAATGAATAAAAGAATATTTGCCTATCTGTTATGGTTGTTTGTTTTGGCGATGGTTACTCCTATTGTTGTATCTGCGCAAGACAAACTATCCAATGGAAATCAAGTTTTCTTTCCTATCATCCATAAGAGTAGAATCATACCGGATGGTATGGTTTTTGTCTCTGCTGGAGAATTTCTGATGGGGTGTGATTTGACTCATAATGGTGGATATTTTTGCAGTGTGGATGAGTTACCCCTGCATAGTGTATATTTAGATGCTTTTTATATCGATAAATATGAGGTAAGTAACAATCAGTATGGCGCATGTGTTGCAGCAGGAGCTTGTGTTGTTCCAGTAAGTAATAGCTCTTATACGCGTTCATCCTATTATGGTAACCCGACTTATGGGGATTATCCGGTCATCAATATCGCCTGGAATAATGCGTTAAATTACTGTGATTGGGTTGGGAAGCGATTACCAACCGAGGCAGAGTGGGAGAAAGCAGCACGTGGCAGCAGCCCGCGAGCTTATCCTTGGGGAGATATTAGCCCAAATTGTGGATTGGCAAATTTTTATGATCAAATCAGTAGCAGTTATTGTGTTGGAGATACTGCTTCGGTTTATGAGTATTTATCCGGTGCGAGTCCATATGGAGTACAGAATTTAGCGGGCAATGTGTGGGAGTGGGTTAATGATTGGTATATATCGGATTATTATAGTACTTGTGTTTCCGGTTGCAGTAATCCACAAGGTCCAACAGATGGCGCTTATAAAGTCGTGCGAGGGGGCAGTTGGCTGCAATTGGATGTGAGCCTCTTAACCACAAATCGACGAAGTGGTTTTTCTCCAAGTAATACAAGTCATGAAATTGGATTTCGCTGTGCGCTAGATGCTGATGATTGAAGATAATTTATTATAGGCTCCCTGGCTGGAGTAAACCAGCCAGGGATATGAGGGGTTTGAAGTAACCGCGTGGGATAGCGGTATTTTTTGTTAGGCTTAGGGGATTTGTGTCTCGGTAGGAACTGTTTCATCAGAAGTAGTGGGTGGTAATGTAGAATCATCAACATTTTCGCCAGCGACTGAGAAAATTTCGACATAGAAGGGGTTGTTGGCAGGTCCAATTCCGAAATCAACGCCAGCAGGATTGCGTAGTATCCAGTAGCCGGTATAATTACCTTCGGTGAGGGGCGCTTGCAGGGTGACAGATAGGTCAATCCACTCACCTGGAGATACGACTACACCATCAGGGAATTGGATTGGAGTGTTGGCATTCATCAATTCACCGTTAAGAAATACTAAGCTATAATTGCTGTCCCAGGTGCATGTACCATCATTGCGTAGTTCCCAAGTTTTTACAAATTCTGTCCCAGCTTCAATATTGGCGCCATCAGGTATGGTTATGTCGCTGATAAAACCTGCCATATCACAGGCGGTTTGGGTTGGAGCTAGAATGGCATTGAAGGAGGATGTTGGGCTGCTTTCCTGTGCAAGGTTAGCTGGCAGTGTTGAGGTTGGAATAGGTGTTTCGGTGAAATCTATATTCGGTGAGATTTGCTCAACTTGAAATGCTGTTTGGGTGAGCTGAAAAGAGACTGTCTGCACGGCAGAAGTGGCAACCGATTCGGGTGAGGGGTTCTCTTCGCTTGAACTGCAGGCAGTGCAGATAATGATGATAGATATCAGGAAGAAAAATATTTTAATCATTGTGAAGAGAAGCTCCCAGAAATGAATTTGTCAATAATAAATGTTGAGAAAATTATACTATTAAATAATCAATAAGATCCCTAGAAATTGTGAAGATATAGTTCATATAAAAGGTATCAATAATAAAAATATATCGGTGAAAAATTATTCTATTTGCTTTAGATAATCCAATATCCAGGGAAGAAGTTCTGCAACAGTAGGATGGATGAGAACAGCTTTGCGAAAGAGTTTGATTGATAACGATGAAACCCAAAATGATGATCATAACTTAAATATTTTGGATGTAATTTGATATAATTTTGGCAAGATTTGGGCTCATGTGCAAGATTGACTGAAGCAGTAAATTGATTAGTACAAGGAGAAGATCATGAATTCTATGAAATCTAGTATCCGTTTCTTCAATCAAAAAGATGCGATTTCTGATGCGTTAGTGGGTGAGAAGATTGTGGTGATCGGTTATGGACATTTGGGGCGTCCTTTTGCGATGAATTTGAGAGATTTTGGGGTTGAATCCATTTGGGTGGGCAATGTGATGGATGAATATGCAAGAGTAGCTGAGGAGGATGGATTTCATGTCTTTTCGATTGGAGAAGCGATCAAAGAGGCGGATATTGTTTTGATCTTGCTGCCTGATGAAGTCATCCCTGATGTTTATGATCATGAAATTGCTCCCAATTTATCTGCTGGCGCTGCGATTGTATTTGCATCGGGCTATACCTTGGCTTATGATCTGGTAAAACCGGCGGAGGATTTGGATGTATTATTGATGGCGCCGCGCATGGCTGGCGAGAACGCGAGGCAGCGCTTTTTGAATTCAAAAGGATTTTATGCGTATGTTTCGGTGGAACGGGATGCGAGCGGAAAAGCTTGGCAGCGCTTGATTGGATTGGCTGAAGCGGTTGGGATACTACGCGCAGGCGCTTTTGAATTGGATGCAAGAAGGGAAACATTACTAGATTTGTTAGTTGAACAAACTTTAGGCGCCGCTTTAGGTACCGCGATCATGCATGTCTTTTCGATTGGCGAGGATGCTAATATTCCACCTGAAGCGCTAGTGATGGAAATGTATATGTCGGAAGAGATGGAGATGGTGTGGCGTTCATTTCGCGAAGTAGGGTTTTTCAGTGCATCCAGGGTGCATGGACCGACTGCATTATATGGCGGTTTTGTGAGAACGATGGGGTTGATGGGGTCTAATCTGGATGAAATATTTCGGAAGACAATGGAAGAGATCGTGAGTGGCGAATTTGCGCGTAATTTCCAGGCAGAGCGTGAAGCTGGGTATCCGTTGTTGTCTCAAGCGGAGGCGATGACAATGGATGGGCATCCGATTGCGGAGGCAGAGGAGAGGATCAGAAAAGTGTTAGAAGAAAAATAAGATTTTTGTTCTGAAGCTAGTGTTTTAATTATCTAAAGCGAAGAAAAAATATTAAATATGTTGAAGGATAGATCGATATACATATATTGAGGGTTTATTTGGCGTGATATTAGTTGTGGAAAGAACGCATCTAATAAATCAAAATGGTTTCCGACTTGATTTTTCATAGATAGTTGTGAATTATTGACTTTTGGTGAGGATCGATAAGAAAGTACTTAAAAAAGTAACTTTAAGAATAGTTGTGGGTTAAACTTCATAAGTTGTTATTTAGATTCTGTTTAGATAGAATGTGATCATTGTAAATGAAAGATATTAGATGACCTGGATGATGCTAGTCCTATTCTTTTATGATAGTGTTGACCCTTTCTCAAATCCACAATAATTAGGAGGTTTTTTCAATGGAACAAAATGACTACAAAATCTATGGATATCGATGGGTCGTGCTAATTGCGTTCATGTTCGTTGTTGCTATCAATCAGCTCTTATGGATCACCTTTGCACCAGTTACAGGCAGCGCTGCCGATTATTATGGCGTTTCTGACCTTAGTATTGGTGTCCTGTCTATGAGCTTTATGATCGTATTCATCCTTGTCTCAATTCCTGCCTCATGGATGATTGATACTTTTGGTATTCGGGTAGCTGTGGGGATCGGCGCTATATTGACGGGTTTCTTTGGCTTGCTGCGTGGACTCGTGGGGGCGGATTATACATTAGTTTTGATTGCACAGATTGGAATCGCCATAGGACAACCCTTTATTCTCAATGCAATCACTAGTGTGGCTGCTCGATGGTTCCCTACCCAAGAGCGAGCCACTGCTTCAGGACTAGGATCATTAGCAATGTATCTTGGAATTATTATTGCTTTGATGCTGACTCCTTATTTAACAATTCATTCTCAGATCAATGGGATGCTCCTGATATATGGAATCGTTTCTATAGCAGCGGTGATTGTCTTTTTTGTATTTGTCAAAGAACGACCACCAACGCCTCCTTGTCCGGCTGAATTGGAAGAACGGTCACTTGTTTTTGATGGTCTCAAGGAGTCTTTACGAATGAAGGATTTTATTCTTCTGCTGATGATCTTTTTCGTGGGTTTAGGTGTGTTTAATGCTGTAACAACCTGGATCGAAGATATTGTAAGGCCGCGTGGTTACTCAATTATTGAGGCTGGTACTACTGGTGGGCTGATGATATTAGGTGGAATTATTGGAGCCGTCGTAGTTCCAATGCTTTCCGACCATTTTCGTAAGAGGACGCCATTCTTATTGGTGTCTGTAATGGGAGCGACTCTAGGACTTATCGGGATTACTTTTGCAACAAGTTACTGGCTTTTGCTCGTCTCAGCATTTGTGTTTGGTTTCTTTTTGCTTAGCGCTGGTCCACTCGGATTTCAGTACGGCGCCGAAATAACTCATCCAGCGCCAGAAGGCACTTCAAATGGTTTACTTTTACTTATGGGTCAAATCTCAGGAATCCTTTTCATTTTCGGGATGGATAGTTTTAAATCTAAAGTAACTGGGTCTATGACCTCGCCTTTGCTAGCGCTGATTGGTCTTATGATTATAGGTATGATCCTATGTACAAGGCTTAAGGAAGCAAAGAATGTGTCTTATCTGAAGTAGATGTGGCGAGAATTTTCTTCAGTCAGGTTCAATGTTAACTTTAACTAATTATAGACCGGGGACTCTTTGAAAACCAGGGGATTATAAAATAAATGTACCGGCATATATGGGTGTTGTCCCATTGATACCGGCACATATGGTAATAGTAGGGCGGGTGGGGGTCGAACCCACACAGTGTCTCCACCGGGGGATTTTAAGTCCCCTGCGTCTGCCAATTCCGCCACCGCCCCACATATC
>Ga0172371_10003102_pt1 | contig 25940 bp, 22 predicted proteins | sample Lak12m_FD_114543 | JGI IMG/M metagenome (GOLD analysis project Ga0172371, IMG submission 114543) | Freshwater microbial communities from Kabuno Bay, South-Kivu, Congo - kab_022012_12m | ecosystem: Environmental > Aquatic > Freshwater > Lake | place: Democratic Republic of the Congo: South-Kivu... | reverse complement strand
TATTAATGATTGGCAATACCCACCTTAGCCGCTCCTCTAATGGGTTAGCTGGTAATTTTGTACACATATCTGCCGATTTTCTCATAGTTTTGGGAAAACCGCCAAATGTGTGTGCACATTACCGCCAACCCTTGACAAAAAATGGTAAATTATGCTAAGGTTTGGCCAACAGACAAGGCTAGATTAGGGCTCAAAAGTCCTTTTCTTTTTTTAGCTTTGTCACGACAAAAACAAAGAGTAAAAACAAACATCACATCATGAACCCAAAACTAATGAGAACGGCGGTTCTAACCGCCGCCCTGCAGCAGATCGTCCCGCGTGAAAAACAAGACAGAGATCCGCTCTTGCCGGTTATGAGGTGGCTTAAGCTGGCGGAGGAAATCGGCTGCGACGGCATCCAGCTCGCCGCCGCTCTGCACCCGGACGATTCTTACGTTCCGCCCGAAGCCATGCTTGACCCAGCGGCCGATCACCTGCCGCTCCGGCAGGAACTTTCGGACGACGACGCCGAAGTCATCATGGCGAAATCATGGGAAACCGGAGTGAAAATCTACGACCTGGGAGTGTTCGAGAACCTGCTCCATCACGACCCGGCCATCCGCGCCAAAATCCATGCCCACGTTCTCAAGGCAGCCAGGGCGGCCGCGAAGCTGAAACCGATTGGTTGCCGAGGAGTCGCCGGTTTTATCGGCCGAGACATCACCAAGGGCATGGACCAACAATTGGCTCTGTTTGAAGAGCGGGTCATTCCCCTGCTCAAGGTGTTCAAAGAGCTTGGCCTCACCTACTGGGTTGAGCCCTGCCCCATGCCTGGCTGGAACACGCTGGATACGTACCTCAACAACATCGCCTACTGCCCGGGTATGTGGATCGCCCTGTACAAGATCTGCCAGAAGCACGGCGTGGAAGGCGTACTCCGCATCACCTACGACGAATCACACGACATCCTGATGGGTAGCTCGCATCACAATTCGTTTGCGGCTATGGCCGCCGCCGGATTACCCTTCATGGTCAACCGTTTCCATGTCAAAGATCAGGTGTCGGATCCGGCCAAGCTCGCAGTCTGGAACTACCGCGGCCAAACCGTTCTCCGGGGCGACCGGAAAAACGGCCAGCCTGATCCTGATCCGAGGAGGCAATGCAATGCCTGGGCTGTCATGACAGCCAGCCACGGCTTACCCGGTTTAGTTCATTACAATCCGGCTAACATGGCCGCCAGGCGCCAAGTTGATTGGCTCGACCATCAACTTGCCGCCAGGCGCGTTCTCAGCCTGAAAGCCGAGGAAACCGTATTGATCATCGAGCACGAATGGTTCGCCGCCAGGAAACAAAACCTGGAAATGGTGAAAGCCATCCTTTCGGCATCCGTTTTGTTCATCCAGGGTATTGATTTGGCTGCGGCCGCCATGTACCAGGCTGAAACCGAAGTTTGCCCGGCTTTCGGCTTATCTATGCCCAGCGACCCCAATCCCATGTACGACATGCTGGGGCTGGTGGAAGCGACAAAGATTGATCCGTCGCCGGCACTGCAATCGGACGAAACATCAGCCGACCAGCAACCCGAACTCTTCGCGCTCGAAAAGGAAGCGGCCGATCTGGCTGCTGAAGCTGGTGACCCCGCGACCGCAGCGACTACAGCGGATGGTAGCCAACCGGCTACCACGCCACCGGTCAGCAAGTTCACGCAACCGCCTTCTCCCATAATCAAGGCGGGCGTTCCTAACACGCCTCCGCCCGAGCGGGTACCAACCCGCGCCCGAGGGGTCGGTTGAAGAAGTTCAGCCATCCTAAAGGAGCAAAACGCTCCACAACGCAGAGCCCCGCCAGGCACAATCCAGGCGGGGCTTCATTTTTTATATAGGCTTAAACTAAATATATTAAATCTACAAACCAAAAACTTTAGCATGTATCTTCTTGGCCTCTTGATCAGATAATTCTTTATAGGCCGCTCGAATGGTATATCTTATTTTATTTTCTAGCGGATAAATATCGGCGATGCTTAAGGCCCAGAGATTATTCTTATCAAATTTCTTTTCCAGCCGGCCTAAAATTTTATAAATTGATTCCGACTTATTTAATTCAATATTAGCGTCCAAATATATCAATTTTTGCGTTAACTCAACGGCCGGATTATTCTTTATATTCTTAAGCATGTCCGTAATTAAGCTGATATTGACCTCGGCGAAATAAACATGCAGTTTATTGGCCTGCGGTTTTAATTTATAAACTATGCCGATAATCTTGCCGTCGGCCTGAATATCCCATGAAGAATTGGCGTTAGCTAGAGCTGGCTTAACCTTAGAGCTAAAATACTTTAAATCGCTAAAGCCCAATAAGCGCAATAATTTTTCCAAATTATTTTTAAATCCCGGTAGCGCTTTCTTTTCTGAGGCTGATAGAAAACCGAGCGATTCATGTTCTAAATATTCCCCTGACTTTTCCCCAAAAACTTTACCGATTTCAAAAATATCAATAAACTTTATATTCTTTTTAAGATATTCATCAAGCTGAATTAGAAGACCGGAGGCGATAGACTGCCTTAAATTAGGGTAAAGATCATTAATCGAATTCTGGGCGGCGGTTACCCGCCAATCAAGATAATTTACTAAATCATCATCTTCCGGCTTAGTCAGAGGCCAAGATAAAATTTCATCAAAGCTTAGAGCGGTTAAAATATCTCTAACCTTTTCGGCTAGAACTATATTCTCTGGCGTAATATCCGGAACTATCTGTAATTTTGACGGCTGATCAGCCGGTATTTTATCATAGCCGTTAATCCTAATTACTTCTTCAACCAAATCTTCCGGTAATTCTAAATCCTGCCGATAAGTCGGCGGCGTAACCAAAATTTTACTGCCGGAATTCTCAACCTGAAAATTTAAATCAACAAAAATTTTAAAAGCTTTTTCTTTAGTAATGGCAATGCCGGAAAACTGGCTGGGCGAATTAGGATCAAACTCGATAGTCGGCGAAACATATTCTTTAGGATAAAATTCAAAAGGCTGGTCGGTTAGCTGGCCTCTGGCCTGTTCTTCAATTAACTCCACTAACAGCGCCATGGCCGCCTCTAAGCCGTTGGGATCCAGCTCTTTTTCAAGGCGATGGCTGGCTTCGGTGACAATATTTAAATTTCGCGAATTTTTTCTGATAACCGCGCGGCTGTAAATGGCCATCTCGGCGATTAAAACATTGGTCTCTTTATCAATCTCGGCTTCCTGGCCGCCCACTAAACCGGCTAAAGCGATAATCTTTTTATCATCGCGGATAATTATCTCCTGATCCTGCTTTAATGGCACGGTCGTGCCGAACAGAGTGGTTATTTCTTTAAAATTTTTATTGAGCGACCATTTAATCCCGCCCTGTACTTTATTAAAATCAATTAGATGCGACGGATAGCCGGTCAAAAACATGACGTAGTTAGATAAATCAACCAATAAATTAACGCTGTTCATGCCCTGATGGATAACATATTCTTTAAGCCAGTCCGGCGAGTCTCCGTTTTTAACACCGGTTAATTTTACCGCCAAAACTCTCTTAACTAAATCCTTGGCTTCAACTTTAATATCAAGCTTATCGCCACCAGCGGCGATTTTTTTAGTTTCTGGCAACCTCACCTTAAGGCCATAATAGGCGGCCGCTTCTCTAGCCAAACCGAAAACGCTAAGGCAGTCAGCGCGATTCTGCCTGATTTCAAAACCAATCAAATAATCCGGCTTATTCTTAAACTTAACTTCAGTAAAACTATCCATCATAAAGCCGGCCAGGCTAAGAGCCTCGCCCATTTCTTTAGCGCCGGCTTTAAGGCCGGGCACCAATTCTTTAATTTGGCTATATAGAACTTTCATTTTCGTAATATTTATAACCTAAATTACCGCCTAATAATGTTCTGATATCAGTAATATTGTATTTAGCCATAACCAACCGATCCAAGCCCAGCCCGAAAGCAAAACCCTGCCATTTTTTAGTATCAATGCCGGCCATGGCCATGACTTTAGGATGAATAATTCCGGCGCCGCCGATTTCAATCCAGCCCACGCCCTTGCAAATCGCGCAGCCAGCGCCCTGGCAATTAAAACAGCGTAAATCCACGCCCACGCCGGGCTCAACTTCCGGATAATATTTATTGCGGTAGCGAATTATTACCTCGGCGCCATACATCTTTTTTAATAAGATATTAAAAATACTAAACAAATCTTTTAAATTAACTTTTTCTAAAACTACCACGGCCTGATATTGATGAAAAATAAAATGGTTGCTCTTATTAACATTTTCGTTGCGGTAAACTCGGCCGGGTGAAACGATTTTAAACGGCGGTTTATAGTTGGCTAAGGTTCTGGCTTCGATAGAAGAAGTCTGCGTTCGCAAAAGAATATTCGGTTCTTTAAGGTAAATCGTATCCTGCATATCTCGGGCCGGATGATCCAACGGCACATTCAATCTTTGAAAACAATATTCATCCTCTTCTATCTCCGGTCCATCCATAATACTAAAGCCCAGGCCAGTAAATAGCCGGTTCATTTCCCTGACGGTTTTAGTAATCGGATGAAGATGGCCGATTTTCGGCGCATCATAATTAAGCTCCTCGGCCCCGGACTCAAGATCTACTTTTAATTTATCGCTTTTTAATAAATTCTCCTTGGCCCTAAATAAATCCAGCGCTTCCTGATAAAGCTCTTTAACTAACGGCGCCTTAAGGCGCTTCTCTTCCGCCGCTAAATCCTTTATCTCTTTTATGGCTAGCTTAATTGAACCCTTGTCGCCAAAATACTTACGCCAAATTTTTTCCGTATCATTAGTCAGCTTAGCCGAGGCTAAGTCGGCTTTAAGCGATACTATTAAATTTTTTATTTTATTTTCCAGCATAAAGAAAAATCCAGGCGCTTTAGTTACCTAGTTTTCTACTTAACTAACTTTAGTTTAACACTTTATTTCTAAAAAATCCAGTGGCCTAAGAGCCATAAACCTCTATTCAAACTATGCAAATTTATCATCAACCGAACTGGGCCACTATCATTTTTCTATGAAAAATGATATACAGTATAGCTATGGAGGGTATAACCCTGATATTTCAAATTGTCAGAACCGAACCGTCTCTCAATCAGCCCGTTCTTACTAATTGAAATTAACGGACGCTCTTTTCAAAAACCTCAACTTAAAAAAGGTCAATCAACATGAACATTCTACTGCTCTATTCGAAGTTTCCCGATACCTTCTGGAGCTTCAAGCACGCGCTGAAATTCGTCAATAAGCGCGCCTCATTACCGCCGCTCGGCCTCTTAACCGTAGCGGCTATGCTGCCTGCTGGTTGGGCGAAATGCCTGGTGGATTTAAACACGCAAAAACTGCGCCAGTCCGATCTGGCTTGGGCGGATATGGTATTGATTAGCGCCATGACCGCTCAAGAAGCTTCGGCTCGGGAGTTGATCGCGCTTTGCCGCGCCTCCGGCAAAACTATCATAGCCGGCGGACCGCTCTTCACACTTGAGCATGATCAATTTCCCGAGGTTGATCACTTCGTTCTTAATGAAGCAGAAGTAACTCTACCGGAATTCTTGCGAGACTTCGCCAATAACCAAGCGCGCCGACTCTATACCTCAAACGAGCTTCCTGATATCAATCAAACGCCGGTGCCGCTCTGGGAATTGATCAATCGGCGACACTATGTCGCCATGAGTCTGCAATTCTCCCGTGGCTGTCCGTTTGACTGCGAATTCTGCAATATCACCGCTATGTTCGGACGCCGCCCTCGCCTTAAGACTACCACTCAAGTGATAGCCGAATTAGATAAACTCTGGCGTCTGGGTTGGCGCGGAGCTGTCTTTATCGTCGACGACAACCTCATCGGCAACAAATCAGTACTCAAGCAAGAGTTGCTGCCGGCCTTAATTCAATGGCGCAAAGGCAAATCCGGCATCCCCTTCTTCGCCGAAGTCTCTCTAAATCTGGCTGACGACGAAGAGCTGATGAAATTAATGGTAAAGGCTGGCTTTAATCAAGTCTTCATCGGCATCGAAACACCTGATGAAGCCGGTTTGACCGAGTGCCACAAGCTCCAGAACCAACAGCGCGACTTAGTCGCGGACATAAAGCGTATTCAACGCGCCGGACTGGAAGTACAGGGCGGATTTATCGTCGGCTTTGACAGCGATACACCGACGATTTTCGCGCGCCAGCTAGACTTCATCCAACGAAGCGGTATCGTTACAGCCATGGTCGGCATGCTGCAAGCCATTCCTGGCACGAAGTTGCACCAACGCTTAGTCCAACAAAGTCGCCTAACCGGCAGAACGACCGGAAATAACTCGGATAGCATGACTAACTTCACCCCGAAAATGGGCTTAGAAACGCTACGCCAAGGCTACCGGCAGCTGATTAGGCGTCTCTACGCTCCCGGCCCATACTACCAGCGGATCCGCACTTTTCTGCGCGAATACGGAAAGCCAAGAGTTTCCCGTACTTTGAACTGGAACAGTATCCGGGCCTTTCTCCACGCTAATATCCGCCTCGGCATTTTCGGCCGCGAACGGTTTCATTACTGGAGCCTCTTAATCTGGACGGTCTGCCGCCGGCCTTCTCTTCTGCCGCTGGCTGTCACCTTCTCTATCTACGGCCACCATTTCCGCAAAGTGGCCAGATCAACCTAGGCCGTCGTCCGCGCGAGAAAGCGCGGTCGCCGCCAAACAGTTACACGACCGGACGGTTCGCCGCCCGGTTTTTTTATTATAAAAAAATACCAGACGAAAATGTCTGATATTTTTTTGAACTATATTTTGGTAGTTTATTATACCTTAATTACCACCGGTAAAACCATGGGTCGGCGCTTAGTCTGGCTGAAAAGAAACTGACCGATATCATTCCTAATCTTGTTCTTAATGTGATCATCATCAGCCGGGGTGCGCGGATTATGATCCTTAACTATTTTCTTTACTTTCATCCTGGTCTTCTGAATCAACTCCTTATTCTCTTTCATATAGACGAAACCGCGCGAGATAATATCCGGGTTGCCGATAATATCGCCGGTTTTTGAATCAATCGTAGCGATAATAACAATCATGCCGTCTTCAGCCATAACGCGCCGGTCGCGTAAAACAATATTGGAAATATCGCCTACGCCTAAACCATCAACCATGACATAATCAGTCACGACCTTGTCCTTAGTTAATTTTCCTACGACCGGTCCGGTGCCGGTTTTATGAAATTCAACGATTTGCCCGTTATCGGCCACAAAAATTTTATCTTTGGGAATACCTACCTGTTCGGCCAATTCAGCATGCGCCTGCAGCATATAATGATTAGCTTCAATCGGCATGAAATATTCGGGTTTTAAGAGCCGCATCATTAATTTTAAATCTTCCTGTTTAGCGTGGCCGCCGGCGTGCACGTCCATCATTTGATAATTAATTACTTTAGCGCCCTGTCTGACGATGACATCCCTTAGAGTTTGAATGGTCCGCTCATTGCCTGGAATAACCGAAGACGAAAAAATTACTGTATCACCGGGTTTTAAATTAACGCTTCTATGCTCACCATTAACAACTCGCATAAGGAAAGCGTTAGATTCGCCTTGCGCGCCCGTGCCGATAATAATTACTTTATTATCCGGCAGACGATTAAGCTCATGATCTTCAACTAAAATCCTGGGGTTGAATTTAAGATAGCCGATCTGATGGGCAATCTCCACATTGTCATTCATACTGCGCCCTTGCAGATTAATGCGCCGGCCGAATCTCTCGGCTAAGTCAAAGAGCTTCTGCACGCGGGACAGCTGAGAAGCGAAGGTACCGATAATTATCCGGCCGTCTAGCTTTTCAAAAATCTTGCCCATTTCGTCGCCGATGGAAGATTCGGAAATCTGATAGCCCGGATGAGTGGCGTCGGTGGAATCGGACATCAAGAGTAAAACTCCCCGGCCGCCGATTTGGGCGATGCGATTTAAGTCGGCCGGCTTATCGTTAACCGGAGAATAATCTATTTTGAAATCTCCGGAATGCATAATTGTGCCCAACGGCGTATGAATAATCACGGCAAAACAATCCGGTATTGAGTGATTAACCCGTAAAGTTTCCACGCGGAAATTCTTGCCTAATTGCAGTTTTGACTCTTCATTAATTTCCTGAATGTTTAATTTCGGACATTTATTGAACTCTTCAACCCGCTTCCTAACGATACCGGAGGTTAATTTGCCCATGAAGATGGGCGGGTTGCCTAACTTACCCATTAAATGAGGTATGCCGCCGATATGGTCATAATGGCCATGAGTAATAATTACTCCTTTAATCCAATCCGTTTTATTCTCTAGATAACTAACATTAGGAATAATATAGTCTATGCCCGGCATATCCTCCTCGGGAAATTGCAAACCCATGTCGACAATAATTATTTCTTTATCATACTCAAAAACGGTCATATTGCGGCCGACTTCTTCCAAGCCGCCTAAAACCATGATCTTTAATTTACTGCCCTGATGGACCGCGGCCGGCGCTTTAGCCGCCGGCGCTCCATGAGCTCTGGCCGTAAATTCATTAGCTTGTCTTGTCTGAGTACCAGACTGTTTTCTGGTTCTTGATTTATACTTGGTAATCATAAATTAATTTATTATCACTCCTAAAAGAGTAATAGAGTTTTTAATTAAGTGTGCCGAAGAGAGGACTCGAACCTCCATGGGATTGCTCCCGCAGCGCTCTGAACGCTGTGTGTATACCAATTTCACCACTTCGGCAAATTCCCGTAACTCATATCTCATAACCTACAACCCTAAGCTGATATTTCGGGTTGCAAATTATGAGTTGTGAGCTACGAAATTGCCTACCAAACAATCCTTTTGCCCGTCTTCATATACCATTCGGTAACGTTGGCGAAACGATCACTGGGCAAAATAATATTTTTTACATTGAAGCCTTTAATATCCTTAGATTGGACATAAGTGTAATTCGAGCTATAAAGAAATATGGCTGGCTCATCTTCGGCTAAAATCTCTTGGAATTTTTTATATTTTTCCTGGCGCAGATTAAGATCGTTAGTTAACCGGCCCTCTTCCAATAATTTATCAACCTCTTTATTGCTGTAATCGGCGATATTAAGGCCGGCTGGACCGATTTGCGAAGAATGCCAGAAGGCATAAGGATCCGGATCAGCGCCGACGATTTCACCATACAGTAGCGCTGTGAAATTTCTGGTTTTAATAACTTCTATTTGCATCTGGCTGGCCGGCACTAGATTCACTTCGGTTTTGATATTAAGCTTACGCCAAGAGTCAGCTATTAGGGCCGCGGCTTGCGCGTATTCAGAATTGTCTACGGTCGTAATATTAACCGTCAAATAATTATTATCTTTAAAGAGCCATTTACCTACGCCCAGGTCTATTTTAATTTGAGCTTGTTTCTTAGCTGCCTCATCTTCAGACAGCAAGTCTGTTTCAGCCTGATCTATGTCTTCCTGCTTGAATTCCACTATTTTCCAGCCTGCTTCTAGAAGCAGCCGGCTAGAAGTAGCGACATCATAATTATATTTTTTTATATCCTTATTATAGGCGAAACTCTCTGGTAAAACCGGCGAATCAATTACTCTGGCATTGCCCGCTAAGACCGCACTGACAATTTGGTTTTTATCAATGGCGTAAGATAGGGCCTGGCGGACTTTCTTATCCTGTAAAGCCGGGTTAACTTTGCTATTAAAAAATATCGCTGACAGTTTAGGTAAATTGAGCAAATGAAAATTTAAAGAATCCCTCGCCACCACATTATTCTTCATCTGCTCCGGCAAATAGCTCAAACCGCTAACCAAATTATTGTTTAAAGCGGAGATTGCTTCAGTAATATTGCCGAAAAGTTTAAAATTAATGCTATCAATATGCGCTGCTGTGCCATAGTAGTTATCATTGCGAATTAAGTTATAGGTTCTAACATTGCCGGCTTTATCTTTAACTAAAGATTTAAATTTGAATCTGCCGGAACCGATCGGCTTTAAATTAAGTTCCGCCAAGCTGGCTGAAGCCGGTTCAATTTGCTGCCAAGATTCCCGAGGCAGTATGCCAAAAGTCAAAAGATCTAAAAAAGCCGCGTAAGGTTCAGTTAAATTGAATTGGATAGTTTGATCATCAACTTTAATCATCTCTACACCGGTAAAACTGGCGCGCAGAGGAGATTGATAACGAGTATTTTTGATAGCTTCAAAAGTAAAAATTACATCATCAACGGTTAAACGGCTGCCGTTATGCCACTGAACATCTGATCGGATTTTTATAATATAGCTCTTGCCGTCTTGGCTAATTTGATAGTCCTCAGCTAAGTCATTAACTAGCTGAGCTTCTCCTCCCCTTTTAAATAACGAGGAGTAAATTAAATTAGTAATATCGCTATCAACGTCAGAAACAACCGAATATAAGGGGTTAATATATTTTATAGAGCCGACCGCGCCTTCCGTATATTCACCGCCAGCAAGCGGCACGACCTCTAAATGCTGGCGGTAAAATCCAACGGCTAAGAATAATGTGCTTAAAACAATAACCATCAAACAGCTATTGATCATTAGTTTTTCCGTTCGGCTAAGATACTTGCCTACGTACTTAAGCTGCTGTAAATTCGGCCACCTGGATTTAGCTAAAGAAAAAACTAATTTTTTATCAAGCTCGGTTTGCTCGGCGCCGCCCCTAAAGCCCGATCCGGTTTTTTTGACAAACCGACCCAAGCTAAAAAAAGAATTCTTTAGCTTATAAAAAACTTGGACTATTTTTTGGCTTAATCGGTTCACTTTTTAAATGAAAATTATTTAAAGCACGCCCACCTAATTTGCCCAATACTTTATCTAAAACGGCCAAGCCGATCTAGAAAATTTATCTGTTAATAGGCTAGCCCTTATATAAAAATATAACGGCCAATGAGATCAAGAAAAACAAAACTGATAAAACTATGGTTGAAACGAATAATTTCTTTTCTATACCGCGCTTGGTGCGAAAAACATTACCGCCGCCGCCGAAAACACCGGATAAACCAACGCCGCGGCTCTGCAAGAGGATCGCCAGCATTAATAAAATTGCTATGACGATTTGAACTATTTGCAAATTTCTCATAAAATTACAAAATTAACCAGCTATTTCTTCAGCTGTTCTAAAATCTTAGCTAAAACAGCCTGGTTATTAACCGCTAAATCGGCTAAAACTTTTCTATCCAATTCAATCTTATTTATTTTTAAGAGATGAATAAATTTTGAATAAGATAAACCGTGCTCTTTAGTAAAAGCGCTGATTTTAATTTGCCATAAACTGCGGATTTCGCGTTTTTTCCTGCGGCGATCAAAGTAAGCGTTAACTCCAGCCTTAATTACAGCATCATTGGCTCGACGAATTAAATTCTTTCTGCCCCATTTATAGCCTTTGGCTTTTTTTAATAGTCCCCTTCTTTTCTTTAAATGTATCTTGGCTCTCTTTACTCTTGGCATAGTATTATAATATTTTAGTTATACGGCATTAACTGCCTGATTACTTTATGTTCAGTATCAGCAATACCAATATCACGGCGCTTACTACGGGTAGTGACGCCTGATTCGCGTGAATTAAAATGGTCTTGGCCGCACTTTCTTTTAATAATTTTATCGTTTCCGGTGATTTTAAAGCGTTTGGCCGTAGCTTTATGAGTCTTTATTTTAGGCATAACAAGTTAATAATACAAAAAACAGGCCTTAATACCTGATTTCAATATCTCTAATTATGATTGATTTATCAATACTATATTAAACCTTCCGCCTTGTTTTGTCAAGCCCTGTTCAATCCCCATATTTAGGCCCGGAGTTTCCTTGAGCAACTGATAAAATTTCTTCATCATTTCCTCGGCCTTTTCCGGATGCTGGCGTTCCCGGCCTTTTAGAATTAATTCTAGCTTCAATTTATCGCCGCGCTCTAAAAATTTCTTAGCCTGCTCAACTCGAACGTCAAAATCATGCTGGCTAATTCTAACCGACAGCCTAATTCCTTTAATTTCTATTTTTTTCTGCTTAACTTTCTGCTTTTGGGCTTCTTTCTCATTCTTGTATTTAAACTGGCCGTAATCAATAATCTTAACTACCGGCGGCTCGGCCTTAGGATTGACCTCCACTACATCCATGCCGGCTTCTAGCGCCATGGTTAAGGCCTTACTCGTTGGCATCACGCCGATACCCTGGCCGTTCTCATCAATTAAAAAAACTTCGGGTACGCGAATCTGCTGATTAACCCTGAATCTTTTTTCCTGAAAATCCGGCCGAGGCCGGCGATAAACTCTTCTCATGTAAAATAAATAAGTTTAATTATACTAATATTTTAGACTAAAATCGAAAAGTCTAATCTTGGAGCGGGTAACGGGAATCGAACCCGTATCTCTACCTTGGCAAGGTAATATAATAACCATTATACGATACCCGCAATTTTTAAATTTCACTGGTGCCTAGGGCGGGAATCGAACCCGCACGAGGTTGCCCTCGAGAGATTTTAAGTCTCTTGCGTATACCAGTTTCGCCACCTAGGCTAAGCGGTGGAGATGAGGGGAATTGAACCCCTGTCTAATAAATTTTTTAATGCATGTTTACAGATTAGATCGGTTTGTTTTCTCGCTACCGCCGTAAAAACCGAGCAAAATCGGCGCTAGCCAGCTTCAAGTTTTTAAGTTAACCGGCTGAAGCGGCCGACTAACCGAGCCTAGATTATTGCACCCGTGACCGCTCCTTAGGCTGAAGCGGGCGGATGGTTGCTAGCTTTTTTAAGCAGCAACAGGAGCAAAGGCCGGCATTTTCCAAGAAAATGTCGCTTTGCTAAATAAGTTTTTGACACTTATTAATTTTCAAGCCGGGATTAGAGCGCCGACTTGAGGCGCGCTTCTGAATGCCTTAAAAAAATCTTATTATCGATGCCTAGCATCCCCAGAATAAAATTTTCTATCTTTTAAAATCACGTTTTGTTAAAGTTCTGATCTCCCGATCAAGCTCCCGTTTCTTAATTACTTCCCTTTTGTCGTGCCGCTTTCTGCCCTTGCCCACGCCGAATTCCAATTTTATAAAACTATGCTTAGTATATATTTTTATGGGAACCAATGTCAAGCCTTGTTCATCCTTCTTGCCCATCAAATAGGTAATCTCTTTCTTTTTTAACAGTAACTTCCTGGACCTGGTCGGTTCGTAGCTGGGCCGCGAGCCGGCAAATTTATATAAAGGAATATGCGCGTTAATTAGATAGGCTTCCGGCAAATTTTTATTCTTTACTTTTTTAAAAGCAACATAACTGCCTTTTAAACTGACATGTCCGGTTTTAATGGACTTAACTTCATAGCCTAAGAGCACCAAGCCGGCTTCATAAGTTTCTTGGATGTCATAATCAAAATTAGCTCTTTTGTTCACGGCTAGTACTGGCATATTTTTCTATTATTTCCAAACTTTAAGCAAATTTTGATTAATATCATCTATCTCATCAGCTGCTAAATCCTCTTCCCCCTGCTTATTCAAAAAATAATTATTTAATTTCTCCGCAAACTCTGTCGCCTTCTCTAGACTGATTTTACCGCCCGACTCATTCACAATTTTTTCCACCTTGCCAATTATTTCTAAATCGTCAGTGACAATTTTCGCGCCTTCGCCGGAATTTAAATATATTTTAGCCAGCTCCACTATCTTATCGTCAGCCGACTTATAGAATTCATCTTTAGGCGTATAAATCACCGTGATATTTCCTTTCTCATATTTGTCTCCCATCCGATCACGACCGTCAAACACCAGAATATATTTACTTTTTTTATACCGGCTGATTAATTCAATCAACTTTTCATCAAAAGCCTCTTCTTTAAGCAGATTCAATTTCCCGGCTAAATTGTTAGCATCAATAATGTTTATCATTTCATTATACCTTAGACAAAGCCCTGGAGTGGTAATGTTAGTTATGAGCGCATATGAAATTGTAGCGATTTTTCCCTAAGAAAAATCGCCCAAATTTCATCTTAAGCGAATAACTAATATTACCACCCCAAAGCGTCATTATAGAAAGAACCTACTTAATAATATTCCATTCTCGTAACTTCTCCATAACCTTCTTACCGGTTAAATTATTTTCAACATAATCATGATAGGCATGGCTCTTAATCCTCTCTTCGACTTCCGGCTTGCCTTTATACTGTTTTAAAACCTTATCAATCTCTTCATGAACTTCTTCATGCTTAACTGCAATTTTTTCTAACTTGCCGACTTCCCAAATGATTAAAGAGGCTTTAACCCGCTTAACCGCTTCAGGCATAATTTCCAGCTGCATCTGCTCGCGCGTCTTTTTTAAATGAAGCAAGTAATCTTCAAACTTAGCCCCCTGCTTCTTAACCGAATATTCAAGTTCGCTCATCATCACTTCGGCCTCATGCTTAACTAAAACTTCCGGTATGTCGCCGAATTTCGCGGCATCAATTATTTTATCAAGCATCACGCCTTCGCTGGCCTGTTTTTCTTTCTCTTGCTTCTCGGCCAAAATGCTCTTCTTAATATTACCTTTTAACTCCTCGACTTTATCCAGGCCAAAACCTTTGGCAAATTCGTCGTTTACTTCGGGTAAGACGCGATTAAAAACTTCCTTAATTTTCACCCTGAATTCAGCTATTTTACCGGCCAAATTTTTCTGATGATGTTCGGCCGGATAAGGCAGGGTAAATTCCCGCGTATCGCCCTTTTTAGCGCCGATTATTTTTTTATCAAACCCGGGGATAACATAATTCTTGCCTACGATTATACCCGTGTCCTTGCCTTGGCCGCCGTCCACCGGCACTTTGTCCAGGAAAATTTCTATATCCATAATCACCCGGTTGCCTTCCTTAACTTCCGCCTCGGAGATAGTCTCCTGACCGCGCATTTCCCTAAGTTCAGAAATTAATTTTTCCACTTCTTCATCCTTAACTTCCGGCTTGGCCTCTTTTATGGCCAGTTCTTTATATTTCCCGAGCTTCACCTCGGGCAGAAGCGTTAAAACAATTTTATACTCCAGCGGATTATCCGGCGCCAGCTTAGAAATATTAATCTGCGGCTGACCGACAATCTGCTCGGTGACATTATTCTTAATCGCCTGCTCCACGGTTTTATCAACCGCCAAACGAGCCGCTTCTTCTAGAATCGTCATCTCGCCGATTTTCGCCTTTAAAATTTCGTACGGGACTTTACCCGGCCGAAAACCCTCAATTTTAACTTCCAAAGAAACTTTTTCCACGGCCCGCGGCAGATACGGCTTAAATTCTTCGGCCGTTAATTCCACGGTTAACTCAATCTGCGACTTGCCTAGGTCTTTTTTGGTTATGTTCATATATATAAGGGATTTAAAATTCTTATTTAATTCTCATTATTAAATTATTAAATTTATTATTCTAATTGCTTCAAATACGCTATTGAATTTATTGTACCGGCCCCGGTTTCGTCGTTATTTAATTCTAGTATCATAGAAACATCTGGACAATATTGTTTTTTTAATCTAAAAAATGATTTCCAATCAATTATACCTCGTCCCAAAACTTTATGGTCTCTTTTGGTTCTATTCTTATCTCCTTCGGGTAGCGTCTCATCTGGCAGAGCATCCTCTGAGAGAACATCATGAATATGAATTAACTTAATTTCGCTACCAAGACGCCTTAACCAATCCTCGATCGAGCAATATTCCAAAAGGTTATTTTTAACTGCATGTCCCATGTCAAATGTATAACCAATTTTTGTTAGAACCTCTTGGATTGGTAGGTCTAAATCGGCAGAAATTAGTTGAGCTATTTTTTGTTTTGCCGCAGCAAGGTGCTCTGGCTTAGTGCCAAGAATTTCGCGAGATTTTTCGGTGTGTCCGATATTTTCTATTAAAATTGTTCTGCCAGATTGCATTCCGACCTTAAATATATCTGCCAATTCGCGCGCTATTTTATTAGCGATATCGGTATCTTTCCAATGTCCTTGTTCGTCAATAACTGTCGCTGCATCATCCCAGCCTAAATGGATAGTGGCCAGCCGTAAATTATCGGAAGAACCAGACTGTTTTAGTATTTCAATTATTTTACTTTTTCTCTCCTGATCCAATTCGCCTGTTGACTCGTTAAATTTGGGGTTCGATAAATGCAAACTAACATTTCGCGCAGCTTCTTTTAATTCAAACATTATTTTTCTCGTTGCTTCAACACTTCCAGGATTAAATTGCACTGCCGGTGGTTCAGCTGAATTACAAATTTCAATTTTTTTATCAATCGGCATCCGGTCGCAATAAATACCAATATCTGGAAATCTCTCTCAAAATTTTAATACTTTCTAATAATCGCTCGTTTTCCGGGATCTCTGGCCTTATTGATTCTAAACTAGGCATAATTATTAATTAAAAAACTAATTACACTCTTTTCTTTTAGCCTGAATTCCCGCCTGCGTCCGCCCAAGGCGGACAAGCGGGAATGACATAATAGGGAGAGCTCTGCTGGGCTAAATAATTTTTATCGCGCATATGAAATCGTAGAGATTTTTGTAAAAAATTATTCTCTTATTATCTAATTTTTTACAAAAACTCACAGATTTCATCTAAGCAGGAAAAATTATTTAGCCCAGCAGAGCGTTCACGACTCCTAAATCAATAGTCCCACAATAAGTAACGCCACAATGTTCAATATCTTAATCATCGGATTTATCGCCGGGCCAGCCGTATCCTTATATGGATCGCCAACCGTATCGCCGGTCACGGCCGCTTTATGAGCGTCCGAACCTTTGCCGCCGAAATTCCCGTCTTCAATATATTTCTTGGCATTGTCCCAAGCGCCGCCGCCCGAAGTCATGGAAATAGCGACGAAAATACCGGTGATAATGGAGCCGACTAATAATCCGCCTAACGCCTCTACGCCTAAAACCAAGCCGACTAGGATCGGCGAAACTACCGGGATTAGGGCCGGCACAATCATCTCGCTTAAGGCCGCTTTGGTGACAATGTCCACGGTTCTGCCATAATCAGGTTTATCCGTACCCTGCATGATGCCGGGTTTGGCTTTAAATTGGGCGCGCACTTCTTCTACAACCGAACCGGCGGCCCGGCCGACGGCCTGCATGGCCAAAGCGCCGAAATAATATGGTAATAATCCGCCGATAAATAAACCGGCTAAGACGCGAGGGTCGTTAATAAAAAATTGATAAGTTTCCGGAATACTATGAGTATAATCCGCGAACAGCACTAGAGCGGCTAAAGCGGCCGAACCGATAGCGTAACCCTTGGTCACGGCCTTAGTGGTGTTGCCGACCGCGTCCAGAGGGTCGGTCACATTGCGGACATCATCGCCCATCTCGGCCATCTCGGCAATGCCGCCGGCGTTATCCGTAATCGGGCCGTAAGAATCAATGGTAACGATAATACCAGCCATGGATAACATGGCCATGGCCGCGATGGCCACGCCGTAAATTCCGGCCAAACCGTAAGCCGTGATAATGGCGGCCACGATTACTAAGATCGGCCAAACCGTTGATTTCATGGAAACGGCCAAGCCGGCGATAATATTCGTGCCATGGCCGGTTTTTGAAGCTTCGGCAATTGATTTTACCGGCGCGTATTCTTTAGCCGTATAATATTCAGTTATCACTACCATAGCCGCGGTAACGACTAGACCGATTAAAGAAGCCAAATATAGATTCATGACGCTGTAAGTTCCATTTTCCGCCATCAGCCAGTTGGTGATCGGATAAAAAGCGATAGCGGCTAAAATACCGGCTACAATTAAACCCTTATAGAGCGCTCCCATGATATTCTTGCTCTGACCCAGCTTCACGAAAAAGCTACCAATAATGGAGGCGATGATGGAGACCGCGCCAATGACTAAAGGATAGAGTACGGCATTGCCGAAACTGGCGAACATCAACGCGCCTAAGATCATAGTAGCGATGCAAGTAACAACATAAGTTTCAAAAAGATCAGCGGCCATGCCGGCGCAATCACCAACATTATCGCCAACATTATCGGCGATGACGGCCGGATTTCTCGGATCATCTTCCGGGATGCCGGCTTCAACTTTACCGACTAAATCCGCGCCCACGTCAGCAGCTTTAGTAAAAATGCCGCCGCCTAAACGGGCGAAGATGGAAATTAACGAGCCGCCGAAACCTAAACCGATTAAGGCGTGCACGTCTTTAGTTAAAAAATAAAATCCGGCCGTGCCTAAGAGCGCTAAGCCAACGACTAACATGCCGGTGATATTACCGCCCTGAACCGCCACTTTTAAAGCGCTGGCTAAACCATTCTTAGCCGCTTCAGCCGTCCTGATGTTAGCGCGCACGGAAATATTCATGCCGATATAGCCGGTTAAGCCGGATAAAAAAGCTCCCACTAAAAAAGCCAGAGCCGTCGTCCAGCCGAGCTTCGGCACAAAACCAATAATCAAAAAAAGCGCGGCCGCCACCATGGCAATAGTCTTGTACTGGCGATTTAAGTAAGCCTTGGCTCCCTCCTGAATCGCCTTAGCGATGCTTTGCATTTTTTCATTGCCGGCCGGCAGGCGCAAAATGATTCTGATTAAAATCGCACCATAGACAATCGCCAATACGGCGCTGCCGAGAACTAAAAGCGTAGTTGAGGTCATAGAATTTGCTGTTATTGCTTCGCTCCCCGCGGTCGCTCGCAATAACTTTCTAAATATTAAAAAATTAATTTATTTCTCTTTTTTCTTGCTCTTTTTCTTCTTTTTTTCTTCTTTCTCTTCCGCCGGTTTATTCTCCGGGGCCGGAGCGGCTTCAGCGGTTGCTTCTTCCGTGGAAGTTCCAGCCTCTAATTCGGCCTTCGCTTCCGCCTCGGCAGTTTCATCTTTGGTGGAAGTTTCATCTTTCGCCTCGGTCTTAGTTTCCGCCTTTTCGCCGACAATGTCCAGCTTCCAATCGGTTAGCCTGGCGGCTAATCTAACGTTCTGCCCTTCGCGGCCGATAGCGAGAGACAGCTGATCTTCATTAACTTTGGCTACGGCCTTCTTTTCTTCCTTATTTAGCTCCACGCTTAAAACTTTAGCCGGTGACAGGGCATGAGTAATAAACTTGGCGATATCTTCATCATATTCAATAATATCAATCTTTTCTCCGCCCAGCTCTGAAATAATCGTTTGGATTCTAGCGCCGCGCTGCCCGACGCAGGAGCCGATCGGGTCAACATTTTCACCATTAGCGGCTACGGCTACCTTAGAACGATTGCCGGCTTCGCGCGCCACGGCCTTTATTTCCACTAAACCGTTAGCGATCTCCGGAATTTCCAGATAGAAAACTTTTTTCAATATTTCTTCGGAGGTTCTTGATAAAATAATTTCCGGTCCGCGATTAGTCGTGCCGACATATTTAACATAAATTTTTATTCGGTCGCCCGGACGATATCTCTCGCCCATAATCTGCTCTTCAACCGGTAAAACGCCGACGGCTTTACCCAAATCGACTAAAACTACATTACCCTCGCGGCGCTGCACCACGCCGGCCACTACTTCGTGCTCCTTATCTTTAAACTCGCTAAAAATCATTTCCCGTTCGGCCTCCCTTAACTTTTGAATGATTACCTGTTTGGCGGTTTGCGCGGCCATACGACCGTAAGCCTCCGGCACGGTTAATTTAGTTTTAATAACATCATCGACTTTAGCTGTTTTTTTAATTAATTTAGCGTCTTTAATCTGCAGCTCGGTTTTAGGATTGAATTTTCTAACCTCTTCAGTCAGCGCTTCCGAATCCGCCTCGGCTTCGGGCGCGGCAGCCGCCGCTTTATTCTCCTCGGTTTTTTCTGTTTTGGCTTCTTTGGCCTCTGCGCCATCTTTCTCCTCGTCTTCTGCCATGATTTCTTCCGGCATATCTTCCACTACGGTTTTAACATCATAAACCTTGGATTTGCCGGTTTCCGGATCAAATTCAACTTTAATGTTCTGATTTTTTTCACCAAAATCCTTACGGTAAGCCGCGGCTAAGGCCGATTCGATAGTTTCTAAAACAGCTTCGTAGCTTAAATTCTTTTCTTCGCAAATCTGCTTGATTGCGTTGGTAATATCCGACATAATATTTTAGATAAATAATAAATCAAACAAAAAGGCTAGTTTGAATTTAATCAACTAGCCTTAATGCTTATATAATATCATGGTAATCGGCCCTTGTCAACAAACCTATTTACTTCTGCTCGGCCCAATATTTTTCAGCTTCGTCTTCCATCTTAGTCAGCCGGGTGTAATAATCGGCGAATTCGTTAAGATGCGCCCAAGCGATTTTCCCGGTCATGGCTAAGTCATCATTAGTCACGTTAGTTCGGCTATCAACTAAACCGTGCTCCAGCTCAACATGCAGACCTTGGGCGAATTCCTCAATCTTGGTTTCGGCCCAATTAACGCCGATTTGATCGCCAATCTTCTTCGCCTCTTCAATAGTAAAAAATCTTTTAGACATAAATTTATTTCATTTAATAATTATTCAGTTTTTGCGGCTAGCTGTCCGCAGGCCGCTTCAATGTCCTGGCCGAACCTATACCTTTCGGTCACATCAATTTTCTGATCACGCAAAGTTTTTTTAAAATCAAAAATTTTTTTAGTTGATGATGGTTGAAACTCGGCCGTCGGGTTATAGGCGATTAAATTTACAAAAAATAGCGGCGGCTCTATTCTTTTTAATAGGCTGGCCAGCTCTAAAGCCTGCTCCTTTTTATCATTAAACTTATCAATCATTAAATATTCAATCATCACCCGGCGGCCGGTTTTTTCCAAATAGTTTTTTAACTCCTCAATAACCGCCTCCAGGCGATATTTTTTATTGGCCGGAATAAGTTTAGAGCGCAATTCATCGGTGGGCGCGTGTAAAGATAAAGCCAAATTAATCTGTAGCGGCTCCTCGGCAATCTTTTTTAAGCCGCTGATTACGCCAATAGTAGAAATGGAAATATGGCGCGCGCCGATATTTAAACCATCTTTATCATTTAATATTTTAATGGCGGCCATGACATTATCATAATTTAAAAACGGCTCGCCCATACCCATAAACACAACATTATTAATTTGCCGGCCTGCCTTTTTTAGAAGGCGGGCGAAATAAACCGCCTGCTCAACAATCTCCCAAGCGGTTAAATTTCTCTTAAATCCCATTTTACCGGTAGCGCAAAATAAACAACCCAAAGGACAGCCAACCTGCGAGGACAAGCAAACCGTATTGCGGCCTGCCTGCGCAGGCAGGCCGCCGCCATGCTCCAATAAAACTGTTTCAATTTTTAAACCATCCTCTAATTTAATTAAAGCCTTAACCGAATCGCCTTGCCCGCTAATTAAAGTTTCTGCGCTAATTTCCAGCGGACATTCTTCATTTAACTTCTGGCGCAGAGCTAGGGGAAAAACCGTGGCCTCGTTCCAATCGCTGATTAAATCAATAAAAATCGCCTGCTTAGCCTGCTTTTGCCTAAACTTTGGTTCGCTATGCAAAATTTTTTCCAATTTTTCTAAATTCATAAAAAGATAACTAATTTGTGATTGTAGCGTCAAGGCGTTGTTTTGAGCGCATACGAAATTGTTTGTGTTTTTCTTGAAAAGAAAAACACCCAAATTTCGTCTAAGCGAAAAATAACGCCTTGACGCTACAATCTCTACGGCTGCAAAATATCTTCAGTCCGGCCGTTGATTGATATTACTACGTCATTGACCGTAGCGAATTGTTTTAAGGTTTCAACTATCTCCGCCCTAATCGCGCTGACCCGGCATGATCCGCCCACACCCTGCTCTATCGTAGCGTCAAAATCAACCCTAGCTATTCCGTCGGTAATAGTCAATTTTTGTAGCTTAACGCCTGGGTTAATACTAGTATAAAAACCCTGGGCTTTATCCTCCTCGCTCGGACCTTTTAATAATTCTTCAAGCGCCGCTCTGGCTACGGCCGGGGTTTCAATAATTTCCCTTTCCACGGCAAAAACTTTATTACAGGTTATTTCTTTATCTAAATCATTATTGCTAAAAAACACTTTTACTTTTGCGCTAACCGCGGCGGCCGATCCTTCGGAAATATTCACCGGAATTTCCATCTGCGCGTCATACTGCGGCAGTCCGGACGGATTATCTTTCTTAAAAATAAGTTTAGCCGGCGCGGAACAAGGGTAAGCCAACCCCAGGCAAACTTCTGCCGGGAAAGTCAGAGTCGCCGCGAACGGGACAAACTCGGTTGTCATCCAATCCGACTTTGCTTGCGCGACTGTTTGAGCGATAACCTCGCCCTTTTCATCAACCAACTCTATAGGGGATGAAGCTTCAAAAAACCAGTTGCCTCTGGCCCGCCCGGTGATCATTAGCGGACTGACTACGATATCATTAGGTTGAGGCGAATCAACCACTATTAAATCGCTCTGATCGCCACAGGTCGCGGTCGGCTGAGGCGCGCTAGGATTGCCATGCTTAATCCACCGGCCGTTCTGACAGAGCCAATCATCTTCCGGACCGCTAAGGAATCTAACTCCTAGCGCGGCGATTATAACTAAGACTATAACAATAAAAATTTTCCAAAATAATTTCATATATTTATGATTGTTTATCCTCTTTACCGAAAATTCTGGCTAAAAAAATCGTCATCAAAACTAAAATCAACGTCATCACGATGGCATAAATAAATTTAGCCCAAATCGTATTCTTGTCAATGACAAAAATACTTTTGATTAAGGACTGAATGGCTTCGTTCCAAGCCAAGCCGGCTACCAAACCAAAAGCCGTCACCACAAAACCCAAAGTTTTTTCTTTAATTTCTCTGGAAATCCTTGAGCCATGATTTTTAATTTTAGTGAAATGGTCGCTATAATTTTCCATGTTTTTATATTAAATATGTTAAAAATAGAATTTATTGCCTAAATTGTCTTAATCATTTATAATAACAATTGACCTCGGGCTAAAATTTAGCTAAATTAATCTTATTCTAATACTCTAAATTATTTCTCAAAATTTTTTATGATTTACATTCTTATCATCTCTCTATTTATATTATTGCCGCTAACGGCCGCTAAAGCCGTTTGTCCGATCTGCACCGTCGCGGTCTGCGCTTCGGTCGGCCTATCTCGCTGGCTGGGTGTTGACGATACTATCACCGGAATCTGGATCGGCGGCCTGGCGGTTTCCATAATAATCTGGACGATTGATTGGCTTAATAGAAAGAATATCCGCTTTTTGGGCCGTAAAATACTGGTAGTTATCGGTTATTATTTACTGATCATTTGGCCTCTCTATTATTATAACATAGTCGGCCACCCCTTGAATAAATTATGGGGAGTTGATAAGCTCTTGTTGGGCATGATAATCGGCACTATCGGCTTTATTATCGCCGTCTTATTTAACGAATATTTGAAGAAAAAAAATAACGGCCGAGTCTATTTTCCTTTTCAAAAAGTTGTTCTGCCGGTCGGCTGGCTGGCGATTCTAAGTTTAGCCCTCTACCTGATTTGCACTTATCAATTATTCCAATAAATCGCTAAACATAAATTATATGTCAATAAACAACTATCAAGAACTAGTCAATAAAATAGACAATTTAAAAAAACAGGACAAAATGGACCTATCGAGCGATCAGGATCTTTCTATCGCTATCATGAACTTAATCAGTATTGAAGAGCATTTTTTCTTCACCGGCATAAAAACCGGTAAAGCCAGCTACTTTGACCTTCTAAATCAGGTGCGGACTATGCGCAAAGAGCTTTTGAAAAAGATTATTAAAGATTATGAGGGCGAAGTCTGGTGCATCTCAAAACATCTTCTAGCCGCCAGCATGCGTTTAATGGAAGTCGGCACAAAAGCGCTGGGCCAAGATAAAAAAGCCGAAGCCGAAGATCTATTTAAAAAAGCCTTTGATTTATATTCTCTCTTCTGGGCGGTTAATATGGGCATGATTGATACCAACGGCATAAAAAAACTCGACGATAACATGCTTAATAAAAAAGATGAAGAAAAAACCCTGTCTACCGGACAGGCAGGCGGTTTGATGGGAAAGTTTTCCGCCTTGGTTAAAAAAGTAATCGACTGCTGCATTGAATAATTTTTTTACATTTTAAAAACTCCGCCGAACTTCGGCGGAGTTTTTTTGTACATTTTTTTTAGCTAGCTAGGGCTTCTTAGATAAATGCATGACAATTTTCATGACTAAAATTAAAAAAGTCAGCCAAAACAATCCTAAAGCCAATCCGACCAAACAATCGCTAAACCAATGAACCAGTAAATAAATTCTGGAAAAACCAACCAATAATATTAATAATAAATTACCGACAATAAATAAGTTCCTAAGCCAAAGACGCTTTATCTTTTCCGCAAAGAAATACAGAACTAAAGAGAAAAAAATTAAAGCCATTAAAGAATGCTGGCTGGGAAAGCTTAGGCCGGTCGCTGAAACTAAACCGTCAACCGGCCGAGGCCGATCAACTAACCATTGAGTAATCGCGCCCAAAACTAAACCGCCGCTAACGCTTAAAGAAATTAAAGTCGCCGGAAATAACTTCTTTTTAATAAAAAGATAAATCGCCGCCAGGCCAGCCACTATCAATAATATCTCCGGCCTAAAAATATTAGTCACTATGATCATTAATTTATTTAACCAGGGCTGCCAAAGCCAATGGATATTATTATTAAGCCAAAAATCAAATCTATAGGTTGACTCCTGGTCAAAATAATCTTCAACCATCTTAAGGAAAATATAAATTGATAAAGCGTTCAAAGTTAAATAATAAACATGATATTTGGCGAAAATGTGCCGGCGTTTATCAAGCAGTCGATAGCCAACTAAAATTAAAATAATAACTATGATGGCGATTAAAACAAACCGGCCAAAATACTTCGCGGCCGCTTCAAATCCTTGGCCGAAAAAATAACCGATTAAAACCGACGAACCGGCCCAGGCCGCTCCGCCTAAGCAAGCAAATAAAATAAATCTGGGAAACTTAACCCGAGAAGCGCCGGCGATAAAGGCGGCCACCGCCCTGGTAAAAGCGCCGAAACGGCCGATGATTAAAGTCTTGCCCGCGTGCTCCTCAACCATGGCCTTAGTTTTTATAAATCTCTCCTGGTTCAGAAAAAAATATTTGCCATAGCGGGCGATAAAATCATGGCCGTATTTTCTGCCGATAATATAAGCTAAGACATCGCCGGTAACAGCGCCGGCAAAAGCCACGATGATAGCCGCATCTAATCTGAAGATTCCTGAATAAGCTAAAAAGCCGCTAAAGAAAACTATGGCATGCCCGGGAATAAAGGTACCTAAGATAGGCAGAGTCTCCACTACGGCCGACAAAAATAAAATTAAATAACCCCAGTGATCAATCAGGGGCAGGGGCAAATTTAATAGAAAATCATTAATCATTGGTATGAAAATCTTACCTTTTTATAGATAATCTAAATTATACTGGCTTTATTATAGCATTATTGCCTAGTCTTGACAAAAATCTATATTTAAGCCATAATGCAAAATTACCCTATCCTATGGGGTATTTTTGTGCCACAAGCGCAAGAAAACGCAAAAACCAAAACCAAAACAAACAAAAAAGCACATGGAAACACAAATACTACGAAGACAAGCCCAAGCGCAAGCGCGGGATACCAGAGACCAAATCGCCGGCCAAATCGCCCAAGCATTGGGAATACCCGAACCCATCGCCGCAAGTATCATGGCCAGTCGACGACAGATGCAAGAGGACCTGGCCGATCTCGATTATCCTCTTGATCGTGAATTCGGCCGAGGCGTTTTCCCCTTCGGCGATGACCCCGTCCTCCACCCGGGCTGGTATGATGATCTTCCGATCGGGCTCCCAACCATGAGGCTGATCGAAAAAGCCACAACTAACATTCAATTCCGAGACGGCGGCGTCAAGATCACCAAGCGGGACTGTCGCCAAAGGCGACCTTGATAAAAATTTAACAAAAAATAATCAAAGTATCTTAATTTTGGTTAACTTTTGTTAACTTTTTCTCTCGTCTCATTAATTTTTCCTCTCAGGTTTGCGC
>Ga0172371_10003100_pt1 | contig 25954 bp, 15 predicted proteins | sample Lak12m_FD_114543 | JGI IMG/M metagenome (GOLD analysis project Ga0172371, IMG submission 114543) | Freshwater microbial communities from Kabuno Bay, South-Kivu, Congo - kab_022012_12m | ecosystem: Environmental > Aquatic > Freshwater > Lake | place: Democratic Republic of the Congo: South-Kivu... | reverse complement strand
TCCGAAGGTCTCGCAGAGGTTGGTGGGCTCGCCAGGTTCCCCCGGCTTCGTCCTGCCACTGACGCACAGCCCAGTGGCTGCATTGCAGATCTGGCCGTCCGGACAGAGTCCGTTAGCCTCGCCGCACACGCCACCGCACCCGTCGTCACCGCACTCGCGGTACGCACAGTCAGGGGTACAATAATCGGACGAATTCGGCCCCCCATTGCCGAACGCATCCTCCTCCGCAAACGACGCGGAAGCAGGATGGCTCTCCTGGCACGACGCAACCGCGACGGCCAGGCAGAGCACACACAGAACCAGAAACAACTTCTTCATCGCCATACCTCCTTAAAAGTTGGCGAGTCCGAAAACCACGGGAACCAGGCCGCTACGGGCAAAACAGGTCCCCTATATGAACAAGCGCTCTCGGGCAGAACCCCGAGAAAAAAAGCGCTGGAAAAAGGTTCCCGTTCGTGAGCAAAAAACACTCACAAAACGGGTTCAAAAAACAGAAACCGAAACAAAAACGAATATATAAAGGCCAAGACATTCAATCGCCTTGAGCCGCTAATTATGGAGACAAATCTTGCCCGCTGTTTTAAGATTTATCCCCATAGGTCAGCAGCTCAAAGCAGAAGAGCCAAAAGCCTTTAAAAAGAAAATTACCTAATGCGAGTTTTCAAAGAACAGTCCTATCCCTACTGCAGATACTAAACAGCACGAGCTTTATCAACTCGGCCGAAAATCTGCCTAAGTGTCTTAATGAACGCGGGCATTTGCGAGCATCCTATTAAAAAGTAAAAATAGGACGCTAACTGTACCAAGAACTTGACAAAAAGTCAAGGGATTTCACGACTCAGGAACTCTCTGAACAACGAGACTTTTTTCTTATCCTTTGGATCAAAAAGGAGAGGCTCAACATCCTTAGACAGAGCCTCAAAATCAAAGTGGCGGGTCTTCTCTAGTAAATATTTTCCAAGCTCCTTTTGATCGCCAACACCAATATTTTTCTTTAGATATTTAAAATCAGGTTTAGCGCCGATCCCATAAAGGAAAACAATATCAAAAAAATCCCGCCCCATTGGTCGCTTTCTATCAACAGAAGCGAAAATCTTCTGAGACAAAAGAAGATTTTTTGGCACCGCGTTAATCTGAGCAAATACTTCAAATTTATTCAAAAAAGGTTTATCGGGAACATAGCTAAAATTTTGAGGGACAGTGTCAATTTGAAGCAGAATCTTATGCTTGTTTGCGGGAGAAAGTCCGAAATCAAAAAGTAGTCCGGGAATACGGATATTGATGCGATAAGCGTTTTTTGTGACCATGCTCACCTCGACCATAAGCCCTTCCATTGAAAGATCAGCGCCGACAATAGAACTCAAATCTCTAAATTCTTTTTCATTCAAATCAAAATTATCAAAGTCCAAATCTTCCGAAAACCTCGTGCTCCCGTAAATAATACGAAGAGCTGTCCCGCCGAGAAAAGCCAATTTGCCGGAATATTTGCTATTGAAAATGCTGTTTAAAATTTTGTACTGCAAATACTCTTTCAAAATACTCTCGCTGTGAACACGCAGATTTTCCGGATACTGAGTCAAAATTTGAGATAAATGAATCACTTTAAAACTGCGGTTAAAAACTTTTCAGCCCTCACGCTCAAGGCTTTATTTTCAAAAGCTTCAAGGTATTTTAAGAATTTATATAAATCAAATTTTTTCTGGAATTCATCAGCGTTTATTCGCATTTCCTTGAAATCATCAACAGTTTTCAGGTTTGGATGAAGATAAAGATAATCGAGAATCGCTTTTTCAGGCTCAGCCAAAAGAATTTTCAAATTCGGAGCAGTTTCCATCAAAACATAACCGAAAAACAAACTCGGCTTGATCCGATGATAATTAAAATTGCCGATTGGGGTGGTGAAACTGGAAGTCTTCTTTGTGCCAACAGAAGTGATTTGAAAAATTTCCTCGGGGATGAGGTTGTGAAATTTTAGAGCGCTCTCGAGAGAGATGTAGGAAGGACTATGAATTTTATTGGCCACATAGAAAAGAAAATTTCTATTAATATCTATGCTAGCATCTCTGCTGAATAGAGTGTAATATCCGCGTACGACCTTCTTTAAATATCCTTTTTTCTCCCACCGGTCGAGCTGGCGGTAAGAAAAATTCGGGATAATTTTTTTGACATCTCTTAAGGAGAAAATGGAATAACTTGATAGCGATTTTTGAAACTCAATAAAGCCCATATTGTTTCTTATAAAGGACATTTTCGTCCTTTTACGGAAACAGAATAGCAAAATAAAACGAAAAAATCAAGTGGAAGAATAAATTTGCCGCAATCTTAGCCGTGAGCTTTGATCATCAGTCCATGGAGCCCGGCATACGCTTGTACAAAACTTTTATACAAGAGTGCGAATTTTAAAAATCGAAATGGCTTATTTAAGCCACTTTTTGAGGGTAAAAGTCTGCCCGGGCAGACTTTGGAAACAATCAACCAAGTGAAAGTGACGACTCAGACCCGCACGCACAGACTTAGTTGTTCTGCAACAATTAAGCCATTTTGTGAACTTCTCCCCGGGGAGAGAGTTGAACCTGTAAACTTTATAAAATCACAAGTTTTTCACGAACTTTATAAGGTTTTTGTAGCCGTCTCGCGAGAAACATAAAAGCCAAAACGGTGCGTATGCCAAAACCTTTCCCGGCCAGGCCGTGAAACCAGGTAGACCCAGAAAAACATCTTGACAATCCGTCAACTAATCAGTAAAATCAACAACCTGGCCTAATTATAACCTTATGCAAAAGCTAACGGATGTTAGTCATCGAAGTTGCTACAGGTTAGCAGCGTCATGCTAACGGTTTTCGAATACTTGCAAAAAGTCTTTAGGTCAGTGTTCATTTACAAATAGGCATTACGGATTAATCACTTTTTAAGAGTGGTTGAACGAGGGGACAAGCTTAACCTTCTTCGAGCTTTTTTGAGGCGCTTTTAAGGAATACACTTGCTGCCATTGCGGCGGCTGGTGCATTCTTTTTAGCGTCCTTTTGCAGGCTTGTAGTTAGGCCGGGGGTTTGTCTCTTCTTTCAACCACTCTTAAGAGTGTTTGGAAAATAAACTCTCTCTGAAAGGGGGGAGATAAGGATATATTGATCCGCCGGATCGCAGGAAGTATCTGCGTAAACTGGCGGAAGGTTAGCGGGCATTATTCCCTGATAAACCTCCGTTCAGCGGGTGCTGGGCGGGGGAGAAGGATATAGCAACTGACCGGAGTCTTCGTGCGCAAGCGCGGGGGCTCCAACGGAGGGAAAGATGAGTAGACTGGTGGTGTTTTTTCTCGCGGCTATGGCCGTGCTCGCGCTGGGGGCAACCTCGGCGTGGGCAGAAGATTGCGATTCCGGAATGAAATGGGACAAGGTCAGCCAGGTCTGTCGAAAGGCCTGCTGCACCAAGGACACCACACCCGGGGAGACGGAGTGCGCCAAGGACACCGAGGTGTGCTGGCAGGGCAAGTATTGCCTGCCAGTTTCCGAAGCCAACGCCCGCCGCGCAGCCGCGGCGGCCTCCAAGGCCCACAAGGCCGAAGAGGCTGCCAAGGCTGCGGCCGAGGCCAAGGCGGAAGCGGAGGCCGAGGCTGGGGCAGCGAGAGCTGCCCAGGCCAAGGCCGAGGTTGCTGCCAAGGCCGCCGACAAAGCCAAGGCGGAAGCTGAGGCCGAGGCTGAGGCAGCGAAAGCTGCCCAGGCCAAGGCCGAGGTTGCTGCCAAGGCCGCCGAGGACGCCAAGGCCGAGGCGGAGGCCGAGCGCAAGCTCGCCCTCGCCAAAGCTAAGGCCGCCACTTCCCCCTCGCACTTCGAGGTGGGGGGAGCGGCATGGCTCCTCTTCGCCGGGATTCATTCCGGCGTCGAGGAGACCTCTCTGCCGTTTGGGGGGCGGCTGAGAGGGGATTACAACTTCTTCCCCGACAAGTACGCCACGCTCCTTCTCGGGGGGGGTGGGGAATGCTATTCCCTTCCCGAGCGGGACTCCTACGGCCAGGGGCTCTTCCTGGAACTGGCCGGCAGGTTTTTTCTCGGACAGCGCTGGCTCTTTCTTCAGCCGGCGCTGAGGGGGGGGGTTTCCTGGGCTCACTACCGCGAGGACGGAGTGGGCCCATACGTCGAGACCGTCCTTGGTCTCGGCGTACGCCCCTCCCATCGCTTCCTCCTCAGCCTCGAAGGAGGTTGGCGGAGGGATACAATCCAGTTCGGGGGTGCAGACACAGGTGTCTGCCTCCTGAACTTCACCGGGGGACTTCCTAACCTCTAATTCCCCTCCCCCGAGGCCATTCTTCGCCTCGGGGACCAACTTCTTTCACTGGGGAGCCCATGCCGGCTCGATACCGCTCGCCCGCAGCGTAAAAAGCCGCGGGCTCCCCAGATAACATATCCTTAAGCCCTCCAACAGGGCCGCGAGGGGAAATAGGCTCCTACCTATGAGTCTCGCGACCCGATTATTCATAACTATCCCTTTCTTGTAGTTTCACTTTCCGCCGTAATGCCTATTTCCCTTTTTTGCTGTGGACGGTTATCACTGCCCAAGCAATTCATGTTGTAATTCAATTGCGTCAAAAGTCTGCCCGGGCAGACTTTTCAAAAACCAAAATGGCTTACGTGAGCCATTTTTAGGACTAAAAAGTCTGCACGTGCAGACCTCTACGAGGGAAGCTTTCTACAAACGCTTCGCGAATCATTAAGATATGTCAAATACGGTGCGATCCCAAACGATCCCGGGGTTGGTACAAGATTCACAAAGAAAAAACCCTACCATTGCTGGCAGGGTCTTTTCCCCTCATTCCTATGAAAAATCTATCGTATGATATTTAAGTGCGGAGCACTTAAACGCTTTTTTGAGCGCTTAAACGCGCGCCGCCGCTAAACTTTATTGCAACAAACCGGCCTGAGCCAATCTGTAAAGCAACAAAGCGACTTCTCCTCTCATAACTTTATTGCCCGGGTAGAAATGCCCTGCGTATGTGTTATAGAGGTTGTAATCGTGTGCCATGCAAACATAATCCGAGTACCAAGCGCCGGACTGTGTGTCAGAGTAGTATTTTGCTGTGCAAACAGGAACGTCATATCCGCCAACTGTTTCAGCGGCTTCAAGAACGTATTTCAAAAGTTCAACACGATTAATCTGTTCGCTCGGTTTCACCATTTTTGTTCCTGCATATCCGCTAACCATCCCGTAGAATTTTCCTGTTCTCAAGTATTTCATATACCAAGAACCAGTAATTGTATCTGCAAATCCAAGATTTGTATAATCATCCGGAAGCACGGGAACATCAAAAGCTTTCAATACAACCTTCAAAGCTTCAGCTCTGTTGATAAAATTGTAAGGTTTGAAAGCTCCGTTTGGATTTCCATCAAATATTCCTGCGTCTTTTACCCAAGCGATAGCCGTGCAGTATTCTGAAGATTCATCAACATCCCAGAATCCGCAGTCCTCAGGTTCAACAACTGGAGGCTCAACAACCGGAGGATTAACAACTGGAGGTTCAACAGTCATAGTTTTGCTGTCTCCAATAACGAAGAATCCTCTTTCTTTATCTGTCTTGTTTGCGGATCCCTCTGTTTTAGCGGTTACTCTATATGAGTATTTTGCGTTTTTATCCAATTTTTTTCCGTCTTCATCACGGCCGTTCCAATAAAGAACGTATGTTCCTTTGGATTTTGAAACATTTTTCTCAAGAACAATTTCCGGATTTGATGATTTTGTTCCTTTGAAGATTTCAACTGTAACTTCAGTGTCGTCGTCGATTGTGTACTGAACAACAGCGTTAACAGAATCTTCAGAAGAATTTTTATCAACAACTACAGGAGTGATGAAATCGTTTGTAGCGTTTGCTTTGTTTGAAACTTCGTCTTCTTCAACTGTTACGTCAGCGTAAGCGTATGTTTTAATATCTTCATTTGAAACATTTGCAGCTGTGATTTTGAATTGATAACTGCCCTCGTCAACATCGTCACCATCTTTATCAGTTCCGTCCCATTTTACAGCTGTCCATTTGTTCTTGCTGATTTCCTCTTCGTCCATAAGAGTTTCAACTCTTTTGCCTCCTTTCTTTGTAACTTCAACTGTGACTTTTGAAGCTTGGTCAACACGGAATACAACATATGTAAACTCTCCGATTGAGTTATCAAAAGGTGTTTTTGTTACAAACAAGTCGCTGTTGATTGCAACCTGTGAGTACTGAACAACTATAGGAGAATAATGAACAGTGTCATTATCGGCTTTGAATACCAAGTCCCAGTTACCTTCCTTTATCATTTCGTCATCTTCATCCAATCCGTTCCAATCGAATTCGTAGTCGTCTTGGTCCATATCTTCGTCCTCCCAAAGTTCAATACTTTCAACATAATCGGTCATAGTGCTGTTCCATCTTTTAGCGACCAATGAGAAATCTTTAACATCCTTTGACAATTCCCATTCTATTTCCAATTCTTCATCTGACGGATCCCAAGGATTTGGAGATGCGAAAACATTCTTTAATATAGTTGAATTGATGACTCCGGGAAGAACAGGAGTTGTAGCTGTCGTGATTGTGAAAGGGGCAGGTTGAGAATGAACTTCAGAACCACCGGAGCTTGCGACAAACGTAGCGGTATATTTTCCGTCAGCAACTACAGTTGAGCCATGATTAATAGTTCCGTCCCATGTAAGAGTTCCGTCTTTTGATGTAGGAGCTGCGTCAGAAATTGTAACAACGTCCGCTCCGGCCTCTGTTTTGATAGTGACAGAAGCTTCAGAAGGAGTTTTTGAAAGAGAATAATTGAATGTCAAAATTCCTTTTGTCGGATTGAATGTTGCTGTAGATAGGGCAAAAGAAACGAAAGTAAAAGGAGTTTCAGGAGTTGAAGAAGATACAACTGTGAAGTATTCTTCATCGTCGTCATTTACTGTGCGATTAAGATTTGAAGCGATTGCTTGAACGACGTATGAACCGTCAGCAATTGGTTTGCCTTGAGACAATCCATTGTAAGTGACAGTTTTTGAGCCTGTTGTAACAAGCTGAGCAGGCATAGGTTGTGCAACCATTGTACCTGTTTTCAAATCCAAAACTTTAACAACAACGTTAGCGTCTTGAGAGACGGTAACCTTTATTGTCATAACTCCCAAACTTGGATTGAAAGTTGTAGGAGATGCCTCTATAGAGACGAGAGGCGTGTTAGCTCTAGGAGTCCCGCCCGGCACTGGATCAGCGGCAAACGCTGTCTGTGCGGCTAAGGTTCCTACGATTGCCATTACGGCTAGAAATTTTTTCCACATAATAATTTATGGGTTAAATTTTTTAATAAAAATATATTATATATATATGTAAAGCGAGCAGGGAAGGGATGATAAACGATACTTGAAATATTGTCAAGTATATTTTTTAATTCCAATTACTGGACGTAAAAAAGCCCTCCGTTTTCCAGGAGGGCTTTTTAAAATCGCGGGCTAAATTTTTAACACGAAATTTACTTTAACAATCTGTACAATGCTTCAGCAACTTCGGCTCTTGTAGCCGCTTCGCCGGGCATAAACATATCGCCAATGACATCAAACAATTTGTCAGTCTTAGCTTGGCAGACATAGTTCAAATACCACGCGTCAGCGAATACATCAGCGTATGGATTCAATGTGCAGACAGAGACAGAAGAAGTTCCGGCTTTTTTAGCGGCCTCATAAACGAATTTCAATAATTCCGCTCTGATCACGGGGTCTGCCGGACGAACTGTTCCGGATGCGTCGCCGGATACCATTCCGTACATTTTCCCGCTTCTCAAGTATGGCATATACCAACTGCCTTTTATTGTATCCTTCCATCCGAGATTTGTGCCGTCGTCACCATAAACAGGGAAGCCAAATGCTCTGAATAATACAGCCAAAACCTCAACTCTGTTGATTGCGTCGTACGGGCGGAATCCTGCGTCATCTCCTTCGAAAATTCCTTGTTCTTTTGCCCATTTGATAGCGGCGCAGTTTTTGCTTGAAGCGGAAACATCAGAGAATCCGCAAGCAGTAACAGGTGTTTTTGGTGCTACAACGTCTTCATCATCAACGACCGTTTCTTCGGTAGCTCCACCAAATACGTCTCCAACATCACCTACAACGAACTGTCCTGACTCAGACTCAACGTTTGTAGTTGAACCTTTTTTCGTGAACACTTTGTATGTGTAGAATCCTTTTTTTACCAATTTACCGTCCTCATCGCGAGTGTTCCAAGTAAATTCATAATCGCCGGCTTTTGATGATTTGTAAGCTTGCAATTCAACCTCTGGAGAACCGCTTGTAGATGTGCCTTTCCAGATGCCGACTCTTAATTCAGCATCGTCCTCAACATTGAAAGTCAAAGCGACATCATCACCTTGTTCAACAACCGGAGGAACAAGAGAGTCCATTGTTACGTTTGATTTTGAACTTGAAACATCATCCTCATCAAGATCAACGGTTTCTGTAGCGGTTACTGAAACATCTTCATCGCCCAAACTTTTTGCAGTTAAGCGAATTTTGAATGTGTCGTCATAATCAAAATCGTCACCATCATCATCTTTTCCGTCCCAATAAACTGCGTACCAAACATCTTTTTTAACTTCCTCATCTTCAAGAAGATCAACTTTTGATTTTGAACCTTTCAAAACTTCAACATCAACTTTAGCATCTGTCTTAAGAATAAACGCGAAGTAGGTTCCTTCACCGATATCCGGATCAATTGATTTCTTTGTTACGAAAGTGTCGTCGATTTCCGGTTTTTCGTATTTTACGTAGAAAGTTTTTTCAATGTAGTAAGTCCCAGACTCATTCTCTCCAATGAATACCAACGTCCATTTGCCAGCATCGACATATTCGTCATCATCATTTTTTCCTTCAAATTCAGCATCGTAATCATCAGCATCAATATCGCTTTCTTCGTAAATCTCGATTGGGTCATCATTGCCCTTTATCGCATTAACAGTAAAACTGTCAAAATCAACAGTCGTTTTCCAGCTGATATCCAATTTATCTTCCAACGGATCCCATTGACTTGATTGAGACGCAGAAGGATCAAGTTCAACCGCTGTTATTTTTGATGAACCCGGAAGACAAACAGAAGTACTGACAGTGGAAACAGTGACAGCAGAAAGTGAAGAAACAGAATCAACTCCAGTCGTATTTCTCGCTGTTATTTTAGCCAAATAACCTCCGCCTTTAACAAAACCGCAAAGGCTGTTCTTGCCATTCCAATCAAATGAAAGAGTGGAAGCTCCGCCTTGTATCAATGTGTCACCATCGAAATCTGAAGATGTGAAAACCGGAGTAGTCAAATTTGTAGAATCATATATTTCAGCGAGAACATAAGCATCATTCGTAAGAGTAAATGAGAAAGTCGTAGACTCAGTGTCAGATGTAAAGCTTGTCTTTGAAGAAGTCACAGCGCTCAATTTTGGAGCTAATGTGTCCGTGTAAGCAACGGTCAATGATTTATCAGAAGCATTAACTGTGTCTGCAGAAAATTTTACTGTATAAGTTTTTGGTAAAGGGAAAGCATCTTTGTCTGTGATTTGATCCCAAGTCAAAGTGCCTGAAGCTGTGTTAGCTGGAGGGAAAGTTTTGATTTCAATTGTTGTCCCATCCATAACTTTAGCGGCAACAGTTGCAGGTTTTGTTAAAGCGTAAGTCAAAGTCAAATTGCCTTTTGCAGGATCCCAAGGTGATGAAAAAGTAGGACTGTTATTCAGAATCACAAGTCCGACTTTAACGCCTGTTAACTCGTCAGTATCAATTTTTGTAGGGTCAGCAGGATTAACGGTAGCCTTTACGCTTAAAACAAAAGAACCAAGTGTGTCAGTTTGTACAGCAGGTGCTCCGTCATTTTTTGTCCCGTCCCATTGGACAGTGATTGTAGAAGGATGGCAGTTTCCAAGAACATCGCATTGAGCAGGAGGAAGAGTCAAATCTTTTACCGTGACATCAGAAACTCCAGCCATTCTGTAGAGAATTTTCGCTTCAACTTTTGCAGATTCAGCAAGAGTAAAACTCGCAACCATTTTAGCTGTACCTTGGTAAGTTGCAGTGTCTTGATTTGTCGTAAAGGTCGGAGTTTGAAGCAAGTTCTCATCATCAACGGGCGCAGCAAAAGCAGTATTCACTGCCATTGTTGACATGATCCCAATGATCCCGAGAACAGAGAGAATTTTTTTCACCATAAGGTGTTTGGGTTAAAAATTTTTTATTGATAAATTTATATCTTAAAGCGCTAAAAATTCGCGCAAGGGTTGCAATAGTAACACAAAGAGACGTTCTGACAAATATTTGATACGGAAAAAAAACAAAATTATTACATAATAATAGTTTCGCGCAAGAATGAAAAATGGTGAAATGCTAATTTGAGCCGGACTCAATCTGTTCCAACAGGTACAAAGTTCCATCATCATTAAAAAGCTGTTTTTCAGATTCATCAATAACTTTTAACGGATATTCAGAGTCTTTTTCCGGCTCAGCGCCAACTGTGAAAGGAGTGCCATATCGGCCATTAAGGAAATAATAATCATTTCCATTCTTCTGAGGGTTGTCGCCGACGGCCAAAATCTCGCGATACGGAGCGTCTTCAGAAAACTTAACACCTTTTTTATCCTTCAAAAATTCATAAAAAACTTTAATCGCGGAGTCTTTGTCTCCTTCCGCTGGACAAATCAAACACCCAAGTCCGGAATCCCCAATATGGAGAAAATCATAAGCGGTTTTGCCGGCCACAGCGGACTTATAATTTTTCATAAACTTAACTGCAATCTTAAAAATCCCTGCCGACTTCTTTTTTATGTCTTCAAATTTCATGGAAAGTCTGCCCAAAGGAGCGATTACAATCGGCACCAAATGCGAAAGAATTTCAGCCTTGTCTTCAACCAATTTGTAGAGTTTTTTTTCAAAATCATCACGCGGAACTTCCTTAGGCCACGCGGCGATATAAAACATCTCCCATTTTCCTGCGTCGGAGCCGCCTTTTTTATATTCGTACCCGACCGCGCCATTTTCCGCCAACAGATATAAATTCGCCAAAACCTCATCGCCGAATTCCTCGCGTATAAAGTCGATCATCTCACCAAATCTTTTTTCAAAAGATTCAATTTGTCTGCCCGTGCAGACCGCGATAGGAAAGTCTGCGGCCAAAAGTCGCCCGATAGCGCTCGCAGTTTTTTTTTCAACCTGCCAAACGCCGGGCTTTGTGAGCGTCCCGTCATAGTCAACCATCGCCGCTTTGAATTTGGAAAAATCCACCATGCGGAGAATTTAGCAGAGAACGGGTTCAAAATCAAAAGATTTTATGGTATAATACATGGATAAATTTATAACATGACAACGGAAGAAAAAATAAAAAAATTAATAAAAACTTCGCTTTTTTTGAGCGATAAACAAAAAGAAAAATTAAATAAAATTTTCAGGAAGTTGAACGAAAAAGAAAAAGAAAAATTACTCGAAATTTTGGAGTCGGAAAAAACGGCGATTTCAGAGATGATCAGGAGTTATATGGAGAAAAACGGCGACAAAGCTGTCTCAAATCTCGAAATGATCTTAAACAAAGGAAAAGGAAAAATAAGAAGAAAAGAGGAAGAAAAAGACCGAACCAAAGATGCAGAGCAGGCCGAAAAACTGCTTGATGATTTAAATAATTTATAAAATGAGCGAGAACGTAAATGAGCAAATAAAGAGGCTGGATACGCTGGATCAAAAAGAAGACAAAAAAGTCTCGCTTGTTGCTGGTAAAGAAAAAGAGCTTACCGAAACATATCTCTCAAAGACCGACGAACTCTTGAGCAAAGCTGACGAATTGGACAACGCTGATCCGGAAAAACAAAAAGTAAAAGACGACTTAACAGGTCTTTTAAAAGAAATTGACGAAAAAACCCTGGAGGAAAAAGAGCAGGAATTTGAAAATCAAATTGATCAGCTTTTAAATGGAGTTGATCAAAGACTGGACGCGCAAAACAGGCTTTTGGGACTTGGCGGGAATTTCTGGGAAGAGTTTAAGGCGAATGATTCGTTCGAAAAAACATACGAGAAATTCATAAAGGAAGGAAAAGATATTGATACTGACAACTTGAGTCTTCTTGAAAATTACGCGGAGGAAAGCCAAGAAATCGGTCTCAAATATCAGGAAACGATGACGTATTTTGATGAAAAAGGAGAGCTGCCAACAACCGAAACAAATGAAGCTTTGGAATCGTTTTTCGGACAGCAAACAGTAGAGAAAATTCTAAATGGAGAAATCAATGATCCGGATAATGTGGTAAAAAAACTCGAAGAACTCACGACTCTGGCGACAGAAGAAAAACAAAAATGCGAAGATTTTAGAATGTCTCTTGTGTATGTGACATCGGGGAAAAACGCCGCGCCAAAATTCGGCTCAATGTTGTTTAAATTGACTCAAGACAAAGGAGCTCTGCTGGATGTCTACGCAGTTTTAGCAGATAGAAATGGACTGACTGCCCCTCAAATAATGGGGACTCTAAGGGCGATTTTAAGCAAAGAAGAATTTAACCGAAACTGGGAGCCGGAAGAATTTAAAAAATTTATGGTAGAGGCCGTTTTGAGGGGAGCAGTGGACGAAAACGCCGTAGAGAAAATGGAGAAAGAAGAAAGAGCGAAAAAGATTTTTAATGAACGACAAAAAGAATTGGACAAAGCTTTGGAAGAGCACACCAAAGAAGCGGAACGAATTGAAAAAGAAATTAATGATCTAAAAAAAGAAGCCGGATCATACGGTAATTTTGAAAATTTTGATGACGGCACGACGTCCAAAGAAACTGCGATAATAGACCCGACAACGAGCAAAGAAGAATCAAAAACCAAAATATTCGATTTCAAAATGCTGGCGCGGATGGAAGCGGATTTGAAAAAAGCTCAGCTTGAAATTTCGGAAACAGCGACAAAAAGACAGGAGAACGAGGCAATGTTTACAATAGCTTTGTTTAGAATTAACAATGAAACTCAGGAGAACCATGCGGTGGCGGAAGAAGTTTTTGACGATTTCGATAGAGCCAAATTTGAATTTGCAACTCCTGAATTATTGTCAAAAACGGGGCAATTCACAGAGATAGAAAGAATGAGAATAGAAAAAGGAGTAAAAGAAAAAGAACTTAGAGAAGCCAAAGATTTATGTGAAGACAAAGAGCAATTAAGAAAAGAATTGAAATACAGACAGGCGTTGGAAGGAGGTCGCCAATTAGACGAAGAAACAAAAAGTTTTGTAGAGGCGAAAAAATTTGAGGAATTGCGAAGAGTGAGTACGGAAAGAAGTGAAATAAAGAAATTGATAGAAAAAGAAGAAAAAGAAATTACTGACGCGATAAATAGATACGGCTCAATAGAATTTGTTCCGCCTGACAAAAAACCAGCGCTGTTCAACAAGGCAAAAAATTTAATCGCTCTATTGGGGACGTCTCTCAATTGCATGAACAAATGCGTTGAATTGGAAAATGAACTGCAGGCGATTGGGTCGGAAAATATTACAAAAGAAACGATCAAAGAAAGATTGGGCGAAGACTACGAAAAACAAAAAAAACTACTTTCCGACACCGGTAAATTTTTGACGGGGAAAAGCGTGGACTTCCCGCCGCCAAATGAAATATCTCCGGATCTCGCGATGTTAATGTTTAATAATTTCCAAAATGTTGTTGATGAAAAAGTTGGAACGCCAATCGGTAAATACGCGGAAAGCGCAGACAAAGCGGCGTTTATATTAAATTCGCAGATTGCAAGAATGGAAGAGTACAAACACATTCTGCCAAACAAAGCTGAATTGCTAAGCACGGGCATAAGTGCGTTTGAAAATATGGAAAATCAATTTCTGGAATGCAGAAAGGAACTAACTGCAGCAGGTATCGCGCTATTAAGATATCAATTCGATAAAGATCCTTTTTTCGTACAGCATCCGGAGCTTATAGACGAGGCGAAAAAAATGGCTAAACAAGTAGTTGAAGAGATTAAAGCGAAATTAAGAAACAATTTTTCTGACGAAGCTCTTGCCGAGATCAGAGATGTGAAAAACAAACTTAAGGAAGCGAAAGACGACATGTTTTGGGATATAGTTAAATTCGCGGCGGTGTTCGCGTTGAGTGTCGCCGCGGCGATGTTAACGGCGGGAGCGGGTGGGATTTTGGCTGTATCTCTTATGAGAGTGGCCGGGGCGACGAGATTCATGGGGGCGGCACAATTTGTCGGGAGCAACTTAGGAATGGCGGCTGGCTCAACATTTGGATCACGGTTAGCAATGGAGGCGACAGACTTTCTCCCAGGATCGAGCTGGGGAGATCGCGTCGATTGGTCGGCCGGAGCGCTTGCAAAAGACTTTGGAAAAACATTTGCGTGTGCGGTATTGATTACAGGAGCCGGAAGTTTAATAGGTGAAAAAATTGCAATGAATACCGCGATGCGAACGGGCGGGGAATATACATACGCGGAGCTGTCTGAAATGGGATTAACGAGGCTCAGTGTTTTTGAAAAACTTTTCAATCCATTCGGGAAATTTGCGAAAAAAGAAGTTGGAGTGGTGGAGCAGGGTTTTGCCAAAAAAGCCGGTGGAGAATTTTTGGAGGAATTGGCAGAAGAATCGAGAGACGAAATGGCGGAAGCGATTGATAATCAGCTTGATACAAAGTTAGGACTATTGATCTCGGTATTAAGTGCCGCAAAAAGACATAACGTAGATGTCGATATAAAAACAGGAGCGGAAGTAACCACGAAACTTGAAAATTTAGGAGTTAATTTCAATAAAAATTTAAAAAGACTCGAACTGTCCCCTGGCACAACCGCAATAGATTTTGCAGCCAACTTTAAATCGGAGCTCGGGGAAACAGGCCATGCAGTCGAAACTTGGATCAACGACGACGGCAGCGTGGGGATCAGAGTAAAAGGAGCCGACGTGACAGCGACAATACATCCGCAGGAAAACAGTACGGATCAAGATTTACAAAGCCCATCCGAAAAACCGCCATCATTCATGGATAGGGTGAGAGAAGGATTCGGAGTCCTCAACGAAGAAATGACCGCCGCTCCCGCGCTAGGCTTCCTCGGCGCAGGCAAAATCGAAGGCTTCTTGAGGGGGGTGTATAGGGGAGTGAGGAAGGTTGTTGGAACAGATAGCCAAATTGATGGGATCCAACCCGTTCAAGATGACACGACTAGAGTGGAAGATATACCGGGGCTGACAGGAGGAGAAAAAGAATTATTGAGAAGTTTATACCCGGACGGGATAGAAAATTCACACTTCAATCAAAGAAACACCGGGGATTGCTATTTGTTAGCTGGCATGCATGGAGCAAAATTAAAAAAAGTTTTCCCATACATGGTTGCAAAGAACGTGTTTGAAGTGCAAAACCCGGAATTCGGGAAAGGGTGGATTGTTAGATTTGCTGATGGACACGAAGTTGTAGTCACAGAGAGAATGTTGGAAGGACAAAGTGTTTGGGATGATCAAAAAGGAGAGCAAGTTTTTAAAAAGGTCGTGAAAGGGCAAAAAGGAGATGTGATTTTAGAATTGGCGTTTGCAATAAGAAGACAAGAGAACACGGGGGGAAAACATCACATGCTGGAAACAGAGGGAGGCTCCGGATACGAAGCGTTGGAAGCATTTTTAGGGGACATCGGAACAATATATGGATTTGAAGAACAAAATGACTTCCCGTTTTCGAATTCGACAGACGAAGACATCAAGGGGAGAGTACTGGAACAATTAGATAAATTCGCCGCTGAATCAGAGGGGATGATAATGACAGCGGCGACTCCGAGTGGATGGGATCATGTATATTTTGGAGAATCCAAAGGAAATCTCGAACATTTTTTCATGGATCCGCAGATGAGAATATTGGGAAAGCATGCATTTACAGTGACAAAAGTAGACGCAAAAAACAGAACAGTCACAGTGGTTGATCCACATGACACAAGAGGGAAGCAAATAACAATAACATATGATGAATTTTCGAGTTACTTCTCAAGCATATACGAGATCAGGTTGGATCAGCAAAAAATTGAAGCAAGGTATGGTGAAACAAGATTTGCGGGAGCCATGTATCTAAGAGGAAAACATGGGGAGCCTCTAAATAATGAAACAAGATATAGGTATTCAATTGGGGATAAAAAACTAGAGATAAAATCAGAGACAAGACCTGGCAATGGGGATGTACTGAAAGTAGCCTACGATGGAGAGAATGGCATAATAACAGTCGAATCGGAGGTGGATGGAGTGGTGAGGGTAGGACAAGGACGAGAATATATATTTGAATCAAGCAATGATATTCTTGTTAGGAATATCGGAAACGGAGAAGTTCTAATAGCGAGAACGGCAAAATCAAGAAGAGGTCAAATGGAGTCAGTAACAACTAAAGAAATATAATATGGAACATCAACAATTACAACCAGGAGAGACAATATATTGGTATGACAACAGAAGAAGGTTAATTCAACAGAATCCCGAAACAGCGCAAAGGGAAATATTGAAAGACTTGGAGGAATCGGCAGTAGGGGGGAGCCTAATTATGGACACGATTTTCGTCGCATTTGATCTGTTGGGACTAATTGGATTACAAATCCCACACAGCGCATTTATAGATAAATTCTTAAGAGCAAGAAGTTTAAATCCAAACCAAATTGGTCAAGCAGTAAGAGCAATCATGGCGACAAACAGCCAAGAAACATATAAAGAAGCTTTAGAAGTGGCGCGTCAAAATTATCCGCAACTAAACCTCTAAAACGGCCTCCTAACCTTTGGAAAATTTTTCCAGACTTGGATGCCGCACCAGTGAGAGCCTTCGGGACAGGGGCCTTCTTTTTTCATTTCGCCTTCTTGCCCCGCTGAGGCGGAGGCTTCATCGCCGCGAATTCCACCTAACGAACGAACCAAACAAGGAGGTCCTAAATACTTCGCGATGCGAGGATGAATTTCCGCAACCTGCAAAATCTCGTCCATGGACGCATTCCCGATTTCCAATTGCGCGTTAAAGCAAGTTCGTAATTTCCATTTATGCATGAAGCCGAGCAAATTCCCGCTCTGGGTAAACCTGATGTTCACGGCATTTGGCAGAATGTAGACCGCGAATTCAGGCGAAACGCCCATATCAACAAGTTCATTTTTTGCCGCCCATAAATCATTCATAATCCCATGATAAATTTCGGCTGCTTGCGCGTTTCGCTCAACAATTTCTGGAATGTAATAATCCGGTTTTACCGTATGCACTCGCGACAAAAGCGGCCGGCTCGCCGGCGTCATCCTGTGTCTTTGATCCTGGCTGTCCGCGGTATGGCTTATTCTCTTTTTGAAAGTATAAGAAACATGCTGCAAAGCCCTCATCAACGGAGAATGCGGCGCGCTGTTCAAAGTATCAAGTAAATATTTATTCTTCGCGGGATTCATGACCAAATCAATCGCTTCGTCATCGCTAAAATCTTTTTTTGAAACACCAATAACATCACGGACAGCATTCGCCAAAACCAATTCGCCGTTACCGTGATAAGAAATCAATTTTGAAATTTTCCCGCTTAACTCCTTATCGAATTCTTCAGCAAAACTATCGCCCTTCCCAACAGGCGCATTAAACTCTATTGTCTCCTCCTGCATCCGCGGAATCTCCCCAACCATCTTCAACAAAACCGGATCCTCTTTATTAATCGCCCCCATCATGGCATCAACAACAATCTTGGCTTCGTAAGGTGTATCGCACGCGTTCACCAAACGAATATATCTCTGCAAAGTCACAGCGGAAATTGTGTGATAAAGAGTTGTCGCCGAACAAACCGGCAAAACATAGCGCGCATTTTCAATCGCTTTTTTCTCGGATTCAACACGAGTTTGTTTTTCACTCTGCCCTTTGATTTTTCCGAGCTGGCTCATCAATCTAAAATTGTCTTCAATAAGCAAATTTGAAATTTTCCCATACGCTTCATACGCTTTTTCAAAAGCTTTTTTATAAATTCCAGCGGCCTTAAATCCATCATATTTCGTGGACTCGTGCCCGGCCGAGCCAAAACCGGCCATAGCCCTTCCACCGCTTCCCTCAGCCTCAAAAGGCGGAATAAAAATCTCCGGCGGATCAAAATAAACATACCTTTGACTCTGCTGATCGCTGTTATAAAAAGGATGACTGTGTAGAAACGACCAAACAAAATGTCGGCTCACTCCCGAAATCCCAAAAACAAACGTCGCGTGCTGGAAAGGCGTGTGGTGCCCGGCGTCATAAATCAAACCTCCGATTCTCTTCCTATGATCCTCCGTAACTTCATAAGGCTTCACCAATTTTGGACTATAACAAGTCCTCGCGCTGGCAACGGCAATGTCAAAAGGATCCTTCGTATAAGCCAAAAGTTCTACCTTAGGCTTTAATTTTGTAGCCCCAACTTGAGTCTTGATATTTTCCATGCTTCACAAACATAAAGGCTGTTGCGTAATTTTTCAAGAGGCGACTGCAATGGCGAAAAACACCCAAAACAAAATGGAATTTTCCTCTAACCCATACGGTAAATCGAGCATTCCATGCGCCAAAAAATACAGCGGAATCAGGAAAAAAAGAGCATTTTTTCTTTTGACAATTAGTTCATAAAAAGTTCCTATGTACAAAATTAGCGCCGCAAGAAGTCCAAAAATCCCAAGATCGCTCCAAAAATGAGTTACCAAATTGTGGGGATGTGGAGGAACCTCTTCCTCTGGGATATTAGTCTCGATATATTCCCCCATATTTTCCTTAAAGAAACTCTGATAATTTCCCGGCCCGATCCCTTTCAGCCAATTTTCTTTGAAAGCCTCATAATTGAAAGTGTAAATTTGCTCTCTTCGTTGAATGGAATTTTCTTTGTTGTAGTGCCCGAGCAAGATTTGGAATTTCTGAGTATTGTATTGAGTGGCAATAAAAATCGCGATCAGCAAAACAAACCCAAGAGCAAAATATTTTTTCGCTTTTTTTGGAATATTTATAAACACAAGAAGCGCGAGAATAAAAAACGTAACTCCAATCCCCGTATAAGATTTCGTTAGCACCAGAATCAAAATCGAAATCAAAACACACAAAATCTCAACCAGGTAATTCAAAACCTTTTTGCGCTCTTTCACCTTCTCTACCAAATTCACGCTCGCAAAAATCGCCATTGGCCCAAATAAATATGACAGCCAATTCGCGCTTTCCGCCTTAAGCCCAAAGAAAGGATCGATGTACGGCCACGCAAGTCTCATTAAAAAATCTTTTGTCTCACCGGGAAGCAAGCCGGTAAAATATTCAAAAAGAATCACGAGCCCAAAAAGCCCAAAAACCACCATCAAAATATTCGAAAAATTCTTAAAAACCTTAGTGTCTTTGAGCGAAAACATCAGCACAAAGAAGAGCAAACCCGGATTTACATAATTGATATAAATTTGAAACCAATAAGATTTAATTGATGGCTCAATTTGCACATAAAAAACTCTGCTCAATATCAAACCAATGATCAAAAACAAAATACTGAAATCAATCCACTTAACTTTTTTTTCAATGCGCGGCGAAATTAAATACGCGGCAAAAACAAAAAGTAAAAAAGCATCAAAAATACTGAAAAAATCAAACATCCTTAAAGAAGGAATAATCCTAAAAAAATTCAAATCCGGCCAAAAATAATTATGAAAACGATAATCGAAAATTCCGGCCACCAAAAACACGGGGATCAAATAAATCAAAAAATTTAAGACTCTTTTAGACATGTTTCAATTAGATATTATGTGATTAACGTCAATACCGTAACCGGTTGCCCCCATGCTCTCAAATAAAGCGGATTCAAACTGGGCGAATGTCTTGTAAATAATTCCCTTATCTGACATGGATAAGATAGCGCTTGTGTAGGCGGACATTCCGCGATTATGCATAATCGATAGAGCTTTGTAAAAGAACCTTTTTAACTCCGTTTTTCCGACGGACTGAAATAATTTGGAACGATTTTCTCGAACATGTTTCGGCCCTTTTCTGAATGTGAATTGTTCGATCGCGCGCATATTCGTGTAAATAAGCCAAACCATGGTTCGGGTCTGTTCCCTAAAACCAAGACATTTTTCAAAAGGCGGAAATTTAGAAACGTTCCCAAACTCAGATGAAAGACTTTTGTGAGTTCTTTTGACGGTTTGATAAATGCCAAAACTGGTCTCTCTGTCGTGAAGAGACGGGATCAAGGTTAAATTGTGCCCGCCACGATCCAATAGTTGGCTCAAAAGGAAACGTCTTGCCTTCATGGTGAAACCAAGATTGCCCAAAACTTCTTTTGAAATAATTGCGATGAAATAATCGGTCTCGATTAAATGTCCGTATTTTAAATCTATGAGTTTGTCGCTGTTTTCCACCTGTCCCGTCATATTACTAAGTTCTTCACTAATAATAACTTCGAATTCATCGAGATGAGTCGGTTCATTCGAAGGATCAAATTCAACGGCGTTGGCGTAAATTTCCTGAAGATCATCAATATTATCCACCTTCGACCGATTTTTAATTTTCTTGTCCCACAACTCGTCCAAAACACCGGGTTCCAAATATCTAATTATATCGTCGCCTTTATCGAGCCAGCCGTAATTCAAGCACATATCAATATCGAAAAAAGGAAGTTTAAAAATCTCATCGGACACCGCGCCCTTTTTATAAAGAGGATTAATACTTTTTTTAAGAACATCGTTTATCACCGAACAGTGCTTTTGAAGATTTTTAAATCTTCCCCTGTTAAAAAATACGGGCATATCAATTCCCAAAACGTTCACGGTAGGGGATTTGGGCAGATCAATGGCTCGTAGAAGCTTATTTAATTCACTGATAAAATTTGCCCTGCATCCGGCGCGCCGTTCTTTCTCGGGAACAAATTTCCAGGGGTTTTTGAGCCTTTCTTCAACGGTGTCTAAAACTTTGTCTAAATCGGAAGAATTCAGTCCGCAAAACTTCAACAAAGCCTCAAGATTTTCTTTTTGAGAAACAGGCGTTTTTTCAGCAGCTTCTTTTCTGGCCTTAGGCTTTCGTTTTCTTTTCTCATCCGCTCCATCCCGCGGGGCAGAGCTTGAGCCTTGAGCCATAATTTCCAATCCGCCCATAATTACTCATTTAATAAAACTTTAAAACCCTCTTTTTCCAACATTTTTTTAATACCCAAAACGGAATCGTGAGAAGGCGGCTTCACACCTTCCAACTGGTACTTTAACCCAAGCTCTTTCCATTTGTAAACACCGTAAGTGTGGTACGGCAAAAGTTCAACAAGTTCAAAATTAACTTTTTTCAAAAAGCTCACCAAAGCGGTCAAATTTTTCTTTGTATCTGTGTATCCGGGAAGAACCAAATATCTGAACCAAAGTTTCGCTCCCTTTTCACTTAAATATTTAATATTTTCCAAAATTTTCTCATTACCAACCCCTGTCAAAAATTTATGAGTTTCAATGTCAAAATGCTTCAAGCTGACCATAAATAAATCAACGTAGGGGAGTATGCTATCCAAAACTTCCTTAGTTGTAAAAAGACACGTATCAAGCGTCACGTTTATTTTCGCTCTTTTACAAAGCTTTAAAAATTCTTTCAGAAATTTTGGCTGAAAAACCGGATCGCCGCCGCTTATTGTAATTCCGCCATTCTCGCCAAAATAAGGCTTGTAGTCGAGCACGGCTTTTAATAATTTTTCTGGAGTAAATTCCGTGTAATTATTTAAATCCAACATGTCGCGGTTGTGGCAGTAAAGACATCTCAAAGGACACCCTTCAAAGAAAATAACCAGCCTCAAGCCTGGCCCATCAAGCGCACCAAAAGTTTCAAACGAATGAATCATGCCAGTCACGCCACGCTCGGCGGCGGAGCGGAAACTTTTAGTAGAATTTTTCGTGGAATGTTCTTGAGATGACTTCATTTTGTTGATCTTTTGTTAACTTTATAAAATTCACGGCGTAACCGGAAACGCGAACTGTGAGTTGCGGATACTTCCATGGCTTTTTCATCGCGTCCTCAAGCACCTCGCGATTAATAACATTAACGTTTATATGATGCCCGCCTTTTTTAAAGTATCCATCAAGCATGCTTACAAGATTCTCGGTTCTGATTTTTTCGCTTTTGCCAAGTGTCTGCGGAGTTATCGAAAACGTATTCGAAATCCCATCACGGCAATAGTCGTAAGGCAATTTCGCCATTGAATTTAACGAAGCCAAAGCGCCTTTCTTATCCCTTCCATGCATTGGATTCGCCCCCGGCGCAAAAGGCTCTCCGGATTTTCTGCCATCCGGCGTAGCGCCGGTATTATGGCCATAAACAACATTTGAAGTGATAGTAAGAATCGAAAGCGTATGCTCGGCGTTTCTGTAAGTTGGATATTTTTTTAATGCGGTCGTAAAATTTTTGCACAAATCAACGGCTATCTTATCAACGCGGTCATCATTGTTTCCATAACACGGGAAATCACCTTCGATTTTGAAATCAACTGCAATCCCGCGCTTGTCATAAACAGGCATCACTTTCGCGTATTTAATCGCTGACAAACTATCGGTAATAATGCTTAAGCCAGCCATTCCAAACGCCATAAACCTGTGAATTTCCGGGTCATGCAGAGCCATTTCACTATTTTCATAATGATAATGGTCGTGCATGTAGTGAATCAAATTCATTGTCTCAACATACCTTTTAGCGCACCAATTCATCATTTCCGCAAACCCCTTTTTGATCTCATTGTAATCCAAAACTTTTCGATTCTTCAGCGGCTTAACCCCTTTGACGACAAGATTTCCGGTCGTCTCGTTTCGCCCCTGATTTATCGCGAGCAAAAGCACTTTTGGCATGTTGCATCTGGCTCCAAAAAATTGCATTTGCTTGCCCAACGTCATCGCCGAAACACAGCACGCGATTCCATAATCATCGCCGTGATACGGTCTCATCAAATCGTCATTTTCAAATTGCAGAGAACTGGACTGAACGGAAATTTTTGAAGAATAATTTTTGAAATTCACGGGAAGTCCGGCCGCCCATAAAACAGTTAAATTCGGCTCCGGCGCGGGCCCAAGATTACTCAAAGTATGAAGCAAACGATAAGAAGTTTTTACAACCATATGCCTGCCGTCCTCGCACATTCCTCCAAGTACACACGTAATCCAAGTCGGATCTCCCGCAAAAAGAGAGTCGTATTCCGGATGCCTCAAGTGTCGCACAATTCTTAATTTCATAACGAAATCATCGATAAACTGCTGGATTTCCGCTTCAGAATATCTCCTTTCGTGAAGATCCCTCTCAGCGTAAATATCAATAAACGCATCAATTTTCCCCATGCTCATCGCGGCGCCATCCTGCTCTTTCACCGCCGCCAAGTACGCGAAATAAAGCCATTGAATCGCTTCTTTCACATCAGTCGCCGGCTTTGAAATATCAAATCCGTAACTCAAAGCCATTTTCTTGATATCCTCCAAAGCCTTTATTTGTTTGTGAAAAAAAGTTCGCGCCTCGATATTCTCCTCGCTCATATACGCGCCGCAAATTCTTTTCTCATCAGCTTTCCTCTCAGCAATAAGCTTATCGATCCCATACAACGCAACCCGCCTGTAATCCCCGATGATTCTCCCGCGCCCGTAATTGTCAGGAAGTCCGGTAATAATATGCTCCGATCTTAACGATTTCCCCTCCGCGGTTTTAAAATCGTCCCAATTCGCGTAAATATCAAAAACGGCGTCATTGTGAGTCGTCACATAATTTGTATAAATGTCGTGGATTTTCGGATCAATTTTGTAGCCCAATTCTTTTAATGAACTCTCGACTAATTTAATGCCGCCCCCCGGTTTAATAGCTCGTATCAAAGGTTTTTCAGTCTGCAAGCCAAAAATAGACTCATTGTCGTCGTCAATAAATCCGGGCCCGTGGCTTGTGATAGTCGACACGATTTTCGTATCAATGCCATAAACCCCCTTTCTTTTAAATTCTTTTTTTAAAAGCTTTTTAATCTTTTTCCAAATCTTCAAAGTCTTTTTCGTCGGCTCTTTCAAAAACTTTTCATCCCCATCATAGTGATGATAATTTTTCACAATAAAGTCTCGCACGTTTATCGAACCCATCCAATCTCCTTTTTTAAACCCCCTATAGGGCAACAAAACTTTAGCCATTTTAAAAAGTTAAGAATGAGAAAATTGCAAAAGCGATTATATAATCTTTAGAAGATTATTTCAACGATTCCACCAAAATCTCCACCAGCGAATTTATCGCATTGTCCACGAGCGATAATGTCTCCGCCCTCGAAACATTGTTTAAAGGCCTGAAAGTTTTGTCCGTGTAGCCTTTTGTTAAAGCAAGGCCATAAGCCAAATCAACGTATTTCACCGAAGCCTCGGGCAGTGAAGAAATATCGGTAAATTTATGAGAATTGTTTTTATACCCCTCTAAATTCATATTTTTATTGTTCTCAAAAATTCTCGCCAAAATCGTGACGGCCTCAATTCTTGTAATTGAATTTGTCGGTTTAAAAGTTCCATCCGGATAGCCGGAAATCAACTTGTTTTCCAAAGCGAAATTCAATTGGCTCAAATACCACGCGTCCTTTGGCACATCAGTAAATTTCGCGGAAGCGGTGTCTGGAATATTTTGCGAACTTCCAAAAACATTTAATTTCGAAGTTGTTTTGGTCAAAGCATCAACCGTGATTTTTATAAATTCCGCGCGCGACACGGACGCATTCGGCTTAAATGTTCCGTCTTTATATCCGCTGACAATCCCGTCTTCATTATACTCAAGAATTATTTTGTAAGCCCAATGCCCAAGAATATCCGAAAATACCAGCGTCTTCCCTTCGCCATAAGTCGCGTAGCAAACGCCGTCAACGCACGCGGTAACATTTTGAGAAAGCGCAAAATAATCGCCAACAACAGGCTTTTCGGCGACAAGACCAAAATACGCCTGCGACGCAAAATCCAAATTCAAAACAGCGCCGCCTTTGTAATCGTTATCAACCCACCTTCCGTCTTTTAAGTAAAAAGTTTTCGTGCCGATTGTTTTGAAATTTGAAGAAAGCCCGATTCCGCTCTCCAAAGCGGTTTGCACGCTGTCCGCACCTTTTAAATTTTGCACGCCGGTTGCGGCTTCAAACGCATTTTTCCCGGTCTTTTCGGAAAAGCCGGTATCTCTCAAACTCTTTGATAAATTATCAGCCGCGGTTCCGCTCACGTTTTCCTCAACCAAAAACGAAGTGTACTCGGTGATTATTCCAAATTTTTTGCTAAGCGTAATGATCGAATTTTTCAATTCGGAAGTCTCCCCACTTAGCCTTATTTCATCCAATAAATATCCGATTTTTCTTACTGCCCAAAGAGTCGGGATGTAATCGAAATTTGAGCTGTCAGCCGTAAAATTAACATTATAAGTATAAGTTTTTTCCTGCCCGCCGGATTTTCCTTTCAAAGTAACAACCGAAGCGGCCGGAGTTTTATATCTGCCAAACAAAATCAACTGCGAACCTTTATAAAAATCCGAAATAACATCCGGAAATAAATCGTATTCCCCGATTCCGCCAGAAAAACTTAACTCAACATCAGCCAAAACCGGAAACGCGATTTTGTCATAAAAAGAAGAAATAGAATCTTGAATTGAGTCATCCTCCAAAACATAATTTGTATACGCGCGGCTGACCGAAGCTATAGAATCCAGTAGATGTGTGTTCACTTTATTCCCAAGTCCAAAAGTGAAAAATCTCGCACCCGCTGTATTGGCCGCGGTAACATCAGCCAAAATTTTCCCGTCATCAATTTCACCGACAGTCGGTTCGCCGTCAGTTAAAAAAACAACAACCTTTGAATTCGAACTCGCGGCATCAAAAAATTCCAAAGCTTTTAACGCCGAACCATTTATATCAGTCCCGCCAATCGCCTCAAGATCATCAACAAAATCTTTTGCCAACGCCAGATTCTCTTCATTTGCCTGCAATAAACCGGTGTCCGAAAAAGCATCTATATAATCACTAAAAGAAACAACATTGAACCGATCGCTCG
>Ga0172371_10003097_pt1 | contig 25960 bp, 27 predicted proteins | sample Lak12m_FD_114543 | JGI IMG/M metagenome (GOLD analysis project Ga0172371, IMG submission 114543) | Freshwater microbial communities from Kabuno Bay, South-Kivu, Congo - kab_022012_12m | ecosystem: Environmental > Aquatic > Freshwater > Lake | place: Democratic Republic of the Congo: South-Kivu... | reverse complement strand
CGCCTGCGGCAGGCCGGCCAGCAAGGCGGCTTCGGAAACGGTCAATTCCCTGGCGTGTTTATTAAACTAGGTTTTGGCTGCCTCTTCTATGCCGTATGAAGATCCGCCCTAGGGTACCTGGTTTACATACATTTCCAGGATTTGGTCTTTGCCGTAAATTCTTTCCGCCCAGAGCGCAAGAATTATTTCCTTAACTTTTCGCTGTATTGTCCGCTCCGGCGTCAAAAGCGAACTTTTTACCAATTGCTGGGTAATGGTAGAACCTCCCTGGAGTTGTTTTTTTATAGCCATATCTTTCACTGCCCGCAGTATCCCGGAAAAAAGGGAAACGCCATTATGGCGATAAAAGTCTTTATCTTCAATCGCGATCGAAGCCTGATAAATGTAAGGAGGCAAATCTTTGAGTTCCACCGGCGTCCTGTTTTGATTGCGGTAAATTTCATAAAGCAGTTTACCGTTACGATCGTATATATGACTTGATAATGCATAATTGACCTTGCCGATAATCGTTGGCGAAGGCAAACTATTCACGAAAACGTAAGCTTGATTCAAAAAAACCAAAACCAAACAGACGGTAAAACCAACGGTAAAATATTTTATTTTGATGGAAATTAAACGAAAAGGAGCAGTAATTATTTTAAATAACCATAGGAAAATTTTAAAAAGGATATCCGAAAAACCGACGATTAGTTTAAACAGCGTACCGGTAATCAACTTGAGGGAATAACCGGATATACGCCACTGGTAAATCGACCGGGAATTCTGCCTTGGCGCAAATATCCGCAGAAAATCTCCGGGGATACGGAAAATTCCGGAAATAATTTCGCCGACAAAGACGAAAAACCGAACGACCCAATAGATGCAAAAAAATAAACCCTCAATGAGGGCATTATAAAGCTCCGGATGCACTTCCTTGCTTTTTCGCATGGGGTTATTCTAACAGGTAGCCGAAGCTAATTCAACTTAAGGTAATTTGGTTAATCGGGCTCTTATCACAAGCCGATTCCAGTAAGTTCCCGGCGGGACGCAGGTGACTAAAGTCAGATAAGCGGCGTCGTTTTTTTGCTCCAAAACCGATACCTGATCCGGCTTGACAACAAACATATCGTAAACTTCGTATTCATATTGGAGGTCGGATAAAGTAATGATGATTTTATCGCTTTTCTCAAGTGAAGGAAGATAGGTGAAAATGGTTTTATAATCCTTGGCATTGAAAAGCTGCGGCAAACTCGAATGGCCAAAAATGGCCACATTACCGTATTCCCCGGGCAGTGTTACCGGCAAATAATGGATTAAGCTTTTCGATAAATCTTCTCCGGCAACCACCACCTTTGCCTTAACGATATTCAGTTTCGGAATCGATAAATAATATTCCTTGACTGAGAAATTTTTTCCCTGGCCTTCTTGTTTTTTTGTTGGAAACCACAAGCGCGCCTGAGTAAAATCCCTTAAATTATTCGCCAAAAGATCACCGGTTCCCAAAACCGATCCGGCCTCTTTCAACGAAGAAACAAGATTTGAGCCGGGAACGGGTGAGACAGCGTTGTTTTGGATAAAAAGACGCGAATAAATTTCAAAGGAAATAACCGGATAAAAAGACCAAAAAAGAAGCAGGGCTCCCACCGTTAGGGAGATATACGACAGCTTGAGGATTGCCTTTTTTTTGAGGGAATTATCCTCTTTCAAATATACATGCAATGCCATAACGATTTAAATTGAAGAAATTTTCAAAACAATATTATTTCCGATAAGAGGCAACCAATCCTTTAAAAATGGAATTGCGGGTTTAACGGTCATTTCCACCCCGCGGGCTTTATATTCCTGACTGAAGATTTTTTCTATCGCTTGCCTGTTTTTACCCTTAACTTTTTCCGTTACTTCTTTTTCGTCAAGATCTCTCATGGCTTTGATTTTAATCGTTACCGTCGCTTCCACGGTATCGCCGGTTTCCTCGACTTTATCGAACTCATAGTTGATATTCTCGGGTTTTACCGTATAACCGGCCGGGATATCCGTTTTTATTTCTTTATTGATCAAATTAAGCAATTCTTCTTCGTTAAAAACCACATATTGAGCCTCTATCAGGCCGTTTCCTTCCACTTTCGTTGCCTCCTCCCCGATTTCTTTCGAAAATTTTATTTCGGCAATATCGTATTTCGTCAGGGAATCTATGGCTCTTTCTCCTTTGGGCAAAGAAGTGCCTTTCGCCTTAATTGACGCTTCCCCTTTTTTTAATAAAGTCTTTTCCAGTTGGTCAAGATCCTTCTGGGCCACCGTCCTGATTTCCTTTTTCGTTCCTCCGGTCAAATCACCTGCGTTTTTCGCGTAAAAATCTTTTTGATCCAAATCGGCGATCTTAAAAATCTGGTCTTTTTTTAAGTTGCTTTCCGGACCAATCGCGCTTGCCGTGATTTTTCCCTGGGTTTTACCCGGAACCCTAACATCATTATTTTCCGTAAACGGAGGTATTTTTATATCTTCGTCAAAGATAAACTGCAATCCGTTTACTTCCAAAATTGTTCCTTTATCGATCGTCTTTTCCTTATCGTCAAAACTGTAAACCGTCACCTCTCCTCGGGCACTGTCGCCCACATCCCTCTTGCCGGTTGCGGTTTGGGAATCGGATAACTGCGCGCTTACCGTCGCAATTGCCACGGGCAACGATTTGATATCCGTTTGCTTTTCCGTTTGATAATCGGCAAACAAAACATTAACATCCGCCTTGTGCAGCCAGAATTCGGCCGCGGCTAAAGATCCGAGAATCAAAACAAAACCCAAAAGAGGCAATATTATCGATGCTTTACCCCGATTAAAATTGATCAACTTTAATTTGGGCATATGAATTTATTTTTTAAAACGGTTAAAAGCTGAAAATTGTTTATGTTTTCATTCGCGACTTCTTCTTTGATATCGCCACCGACCACAAAACCCATTATTTTTTCCGGCTTTTTCGTTTCGACTTCTTCTTTTACCGGTTTTTCGTCGATCTGTTTCCCAAAAAAATCCATCAGTGCTTGGAAAATATCTTCTTCCTTGAATATTTCAACTCTTGGTGTTTGGATGAAAAGATCGGTTTCCCACCGGTGGGAAACTATCTGAGTCGCCAAATGACTCAAATTGGACGAATTATAAAGGATCATCCGCGACGGTAAAAGAATCATGCCTTTTACTTCATGCAAAACGGAAAGCAAATCATCGATCAGGTTTTCGCTGCGCAAAATGACTTTCCTGAACGCCTCATGTCCGCCTTTATAAATCAATATATCAAGATTGGTCGTATCCAATTCGATAAGAACCGAAGTTAAAGGAGTTTGCTCCTTATTTTCCAAATGACCAACGACCGCTTCCTGGCATTCGATGTAGCCGAGCGGTCTCAGTTCCAAATTCTTGCTCAACTCCCTGATTTTTGGGAGGTAAGGTCTTTTGATCGTTCTGGATTTTTCATCAACCAGATGTGAATAGACAAAAAAAATGGTCTCCTTGACACGAATTCTAGTTTCGTCTTCCAAGCGAACAAGAACCTCATCGATATCTTCGGTTAAATTGTCCCAGTCGTTGGAATAAGTAAACTTTTCTTTGGTCAATATTTTTAACCCGTTATTGCTTTTTTTGAATATGAAACCGATTCCTTCTCCTTCCTTAAGAAATAATCCGAAGTAAAAATCCTGTTCCTTATTTTTTGAAAAAAAAGGTAACTGCATATAATTATTGTAGCACGTAGCGGCCCAAAACTTGACTGACACCTTGTTGTGCCGTATTCAGGGCTTCACTGTATGCGGTACCTTGAGCGGTGGCATTGATGGCATTTTCTATATAACGGACTATCTCGTCGTTAAGACCGTTATCGTAAGTGCGGGATATGAGCGGTAAAGAAACATAATAATTGGCTTGCTGGATTACCGGCCCCAGGTATTCGTGCTGGGCCAGCGACGAAGCTAAATCTACCCGCGAATAAGGTTCGCCGAACAGGCGGACTTTGGATTCGTTTTCATAAAGCTTGGTTAAGTTTTCTTTTTCGACCAGATAACGTAAAAACTTCCAGGCTTCCAGTTGATTATTGCTGTTGCGCGATACGCCTTCAACCCAATAATTGGCCAAAGACAATGGCTTGCCTCCGGGAACGATCGGAATCGATGCCACCTTGATTTTAATATCCGGATTTGCCGCTTTGATATTCATGACAACCCAAGAAGGTGCAATAATCAAAGCTACCTTTTCCTGGATGAATGCCGGCAGGGAATTAGGCATGGTTTCATCCCAAAAACCGGTTTTTGGGTCTTCGGCAAATTTTCGGTAAGACTCCAGGGCGCCGGCGGCGGCTTCGTCGTTCAAGTTTTCCAGATTACCTCCGTTTTGCAGGAGAATCAAACCGAAAATATCCGAAAAATGTTCGATATTGGAGGCGGTACCTAAGGCAATCCCGGCCGTAATCAGATTTCCGCCGGTATCCCTGACCGAAAGCTTTGCCACATCCGTTACTACTTCATCCCAATTATTGGGCATGGTCGCGATGCCGGCTTTTTTCAATAAGCCTTCGTTGCCGATCAAAACCAATCCGTCGATTTCCAAAGGTAATCCGTAATAATAATCGCCGTTTTTCAAATCCTTTTGATGGACGGGATAAAATGTTTTTTCGAACTGCTCATTCGTCATTACCGAGGCGGGTAACGGAGAAACGACATCCTTGATTTCCCTCAACCACGTATTGTGAAAACGAAAAATATCAGGACCCTGGCCGTTTTTGCTGCGGGCAATTAATTTTTCCCTGTATTCCTGCGGAACCATTTTCATGTATTCGATGGTAATGTTTTTATTTTGCGCCTGATATTGCTTGATTAAAGGATCGAAAATCTCCTTATCTTCCCATAATCCCCAATAAACCAGTTTAACCGGTTTATTATTGGCCGCGCCGCCGCCGCGGAAAACTAAGAAAAAAATAAGAACAAATATTATCAGGAAGAAAATTGCCCCTCCGGCAATAATCAAATACTTGCTTTTATTTTCTTCATATACCATGGGTTGCTCCTCCGGCGGGATGTCTCCGGGAGGAGACGAAGCTATTACCTGATCCGGGGAGGTTACTTCGGAAGAAATTTCCTCCGGCTGGAGATTTGGTTCGTTATTGGTAACCGGCTGGCTGTCGCTCGTGACCGTCTCAAAAATGGGCGCCGGTTGATTTTCATTCTGATTTTGGTTATTATCATCCATAATAAACTATGATAGCAGAAAATCAAACAAAACACACTTTTGTCGTGAAAGCAGTCGTGTTGTTTTCCTTAATTTTTTTTGCGGGTTTGATATTTCTGCTGAATATAATTGCTCAAGCGGAAGAAAAATTCAGTGACAAATTTTATCCGAATGTCTATATCGACAACATGGCAGTCGGCGGTAAAAGCCTAAAGGAAGTACAATCGCTCGCAAAACCGGAAAATGACAAACTGAAAAAAGTTACTCTCTATGTCCTCTACCACGACAATAAAATCGCTACTTTTTCCAGCCAAACCTTAGCTCTTCGTTCCTCACTCGAAGAAACGATTGATCAAGCCTTTCTGGTCGGCCGCTCCCCCCTGCCAAGATCAAAAATCTATCAAAAAATTGTCACTTTTCTAAAATTGAGATCGTACCGATTTACAACCCGAATTGTTTATGATAAATCTCCCATTAACGAATTTATCGGTCTTACCGAAGACCAATATTATAAACCGGCAAAAAATGCCCTGTTTAAATTCGAAAACGGTAAGGTCGTCAATTTTCGCCCGGAAGAAAACGGTTTAAAAATCCAATCGGACCAATTCGCGGACATTGTCGAAAAAGCCGTCAAAACCCTAAAACAAAAACCTGGCGATCTGAAAATTGTCTTAAATGACCGAGTAATTAAACCGGAAATAACTTTGGCGCAAGCCAATGAGTTCGGTATTGAAGAGTTCATTGCCGAAGGCAAGTCGGACTACACCCATTCGATTCAGGAAAGAATTTATAATCTTACTTTGGCCGCAGCAAAATTCGACGGCGTTTTAATCCCTAAAAACCAGGAATTTTCTTTCAATAACACGGTTGGCGATATTTCTTCATCTACCGGTTATAAACCGGCCTATATCATCAAAAACGGCCGGACGGTTCTTGGCGATGGCGGCGGTGTCTGTCAAGTTTCGACGACTTTATTCAGAGCAGCTCTCAATGCCGGCTTGCCGATTACGCAGCGGCACGCCCATGATTATCGGGTCAGTTATTACGAAAACGATTCGGCTCCCGGATTCGATGCGACTGTTTTTGCGCCGTCAGCCGATTTGAAATTCAAAAACGATACGCCGGCATATATTCTTATCCAAACGGAAATTGATTCAAACAACAATTTGCTTATTTTCCGATTTTACGGAAAAAAAGACGGCCGCCAGTCAACGATTTCCCAAATAAAATTGTACGATATCCAACCGGCGCCGTCTCCGGTTTATCAGGATGATCCGACTTTAAAACGCGGCATCACCAAACAGGTGGATTTCGCCGCCGGAGGTGCCAAAGCCAGTTTCGATTACAAAGTTATGCGAAGCAATGAAGCGCTTTTCGAAAAAACTTTTTATTCGGTTTACCGCCCCTGGCAAGCCGTTTATCTCGTCGGCACACAAGACTGATCATTAAAAACCCTTTACCTGAACAATCTCGCTCTTCCGAGTTTATAATGGAGTTTTTTATTGCGGCGTTCGCCGATGATTTTTGCGGGCACGCCGACGACAATCGCAAAAGGAGGAACATCTTTGGTAACGACTGCCCCGGCGCCGACGACTGCCCCGGCGCCGACGGTGACCCCGGGAAGAATGATCGCCCGCGGCCCGATAAAAACATAGTCTTCGATCACGACCGGAGCTTCGATTGCCGTAAAAAATTCACTGTTAATGTCATGCTCCGAATTGTATATCATTACTTCCGAGGCCATATCCACATGGTTGCCGATCGTTAATGCCGCCCGACCGTCAAGTAAAGATTTTTCGCCGATAACCGTATCGTCACCAATAATGATATGGCGCGGATCAAAGAAACGCGCACCGGTATGAATCACCGAACCCTTACCTATTTTTATGCGGGCTTGGCGATAAAATAAATTTCTTAAAGTATGCGACGGAAAACAACCGATAAAATGGATGATGGATACTTCCAGTTCAAGGAGAATACTTTGCAGTCGGCCGACAATTTTCTTATTTGTTTCCCTAACGGTCAATCGCTTTCCGTTTTTATCGGTAATTGGCAATAGCATAAAATGATTATACTAAATTTTCGCGCAAGTCACGTTCCCGACGCACAAAAACACGCCTGGCCGCTTCGGTCAAAAATCTTTTTCTTATTCTCAGGTTTTGCGGCGTCACCTCCAAAAGCTCATCTTCGTTAATAAAGTCAAGCGATTGTTCCAGACTCAAAATCGTCGGAGGAACTAATGCAACGGAAACACCTTCACCGGCAGAACGGTTATTGGTCAGTTGTTTTTCCTTACAAACGTTGACTTCGATGTCCTGGGGCCGGTTAGCCAAGCCAACCACCTGACCTTCGTAAATCTCAACACCGGTACCGACAAAAAGTGTCCCCCGTTCCTGAGCATTAATCAAACCGTAAGTCATTGAAACACCCGGCTTAACGGCGATCAAGGCACCGTTTCTTAGCGATTCCATTTTCGCGACCCGCGGTTCATAGCCTAAAAGATAGGTGCTCATGACGGCCGTTCCCCGAGTTTTAGTCAAAAGAACGTTACGGATGCCGATCAAGTTTTGCGAAGATATTTTATAAATCAATCTCATATTGCCGTTACGGTCATTGATCATGTCTTTCATTGCGGCGCGTCTTTTTCCCAATTCTTCGCTGACGACGCCCAAAAATGTTTGCGGTACGTCGACTGTCACTTCTTCGTATGGCTCGCAAACAGCGCCATCCACCGTTTTATAAACGACCTGGGGCTTGGATATTTGCATCTCAAATCCTTCACGCCGCATCGTTTCGATCAGGATTGCCAAATGAAGTTCGCCGCGGCCATAAACGATAAAGTCGATGTTGTCGGGATTCTCTTCGATGCGTAAACCTAAATTGGTTTCTTTTTCTTTAAGCAGCCTTTCCCTTATTTGTCGCGAGGTAGTATATTTTCCTTCACGGCCGGCGAAAGGACTGGTATTGGGGCCGATGGTTACTTTAATCGTTGGCTCCTCAACCGTAATCGCCGGCAAGCTTTTCGGCGAGGAAGGATCGGTTATCGTCTGGCCGATAGTCAATTGGGGAATACCGGCGATGGCAATAATATCGCCCGCCGTCGCGCAATCCACCTCTTTTTTTTGCAAACCTTCACTCGTATAAAGTTTCATCGCTTTGTAATTCCCGAGAATTTTATCATCGGCAACCAAAGTGATCGATTGTCCCCGATTCAAAATTCCCTGGGAAATTTTACCGATACACAATTTACCGACGTATTCGTCAAAATCCAAGGTCGAAATAAGCATTTGGAACGGTTTGTCTTCACCAACCGCGCTATTTGGGATTTCTTCGACGATCGTTTCAAAAAGCGGTGACAAATCACCCGGAGTTTCCGGAGAATATTGCAGCGGCAGCTTATGGAAAACTTTACCGTCGCGGCCGACCGCATAGAGGGTTGTAAAATGAAGCGCCGATTCGTCACGGGCAAGATTTAGGAACAGATCTTCCACTTCGTGCATCACTTCTTGCGGCCTGGCATCTTTTTTATCGATTTTATTGATGATTAAAATAATTTTCAGCTTGGCTTCTAAAGCTTTTTTCAAAACAAACTTCGTCTGAGGCAAAGGCCCTTCGGCCGCATCAACAAGAAGAATGGCGCCGCTTGCCATGTTAATTATCCGCTCCACTTCACCACCAAAGTCGGCGTGTCCCGGAGTATCGATGATGTTGATTTTTTGATCCCGATAAAAAACACTCGTGTTTTTGGCCAGGATGGTAATGCCTTTTTCTTTTTCCAGATCATTGGAATCCATGATCAATGTCTCGCCCATTTCTTTCTGATTCTCGCGGAAAGTGTGAGTTTGTTTAAGCATGGCATCAACCAGGGTAGTTTTGCCGTGATCGACGTGGGCGATAATGGCTATATTTCTAATTTCCATAGTAAAAAACAAGACACGCATAGGCGTGTCTTATGTGACATATATTGTACCATAAATTTGGTAGAATAACTCTATGAATTGGTTATTTTATGCTTTTTTATCGGCGCTGTTTGCCGCCGCGACCGCCATTCTGGCCAAAATCGGCGTCAAAGACGTTAATTCCAATGTGGCGACCGCCGTAAGAACTGTCGTTATCCTCATTTTTGCCTGGGCCATCGTTTTCTTTCAGGGTCTACATAAACAAATTGCCGGTATTTCCCGTTTTTCGCTCATTTTTTTGGTTCTTTCCGGAGTCGCCACCGGCCTTTCCTGGCTTTTCTATTTCCGGGCGCTTCAGTTGGGCCCTGCCTCACGTGTTTCTCCGATTGATAAATTAAGTTTGGTTCTGACGATTGTTTTGGCAGCAATTCTTCTAAAGGAAAAAGTTACTTTACCGATTCTTCTTGGCGCCATCCTCATGTCCGCCGGCGCGATCGTCATCGGCCTGGCGAAATAATTTCATTGGTTCTTACCCAATCATTACTTAATTTTCATTTATTCCTCAGCTTTCTGACATAAGCTGTAATTGGTTTGCTCTTTAAAAATTATTCATGAAACGAGGTGAGAAAATATGAAATGGAATAGAGATAACTACCCCGTCATGATGCGCTCCCTGGAAAACGAAATCAGGGAACGGGCAATAGAAATAGCTAATCTGTTAATCAAATACGGTTATAAAAAAGATGTGGCGGTTCCTGTTGCCATCACCAAAGCAAAAGAAGAAGTAAGATTCAATAAGGTTCACTTTGCTCATCGTTATTTATGAATCGAGATTTGACGGTTTCGCCGCGGCGACCGAAAATGAAACGTCGACGGGCATAAGTGATATAAAGCTTTTTTTGGGCACGCGTAATGCCAACGTAAAAAAGGCGCCTTTCCTCTTCCAATTCAAACAAATCGTTGACCGAACGGGAATGAGGCAACAATCCTTCTTCCAAACCAACGATAAAAACATATGGGAATTCCAATCCCTTGGCTTGATGCAGCGTCATTAAGCGAACCCCCTGTTCATTGCCTTTTTTTTCACCATCAAAATATTCCGACTCAACCAGCGCCACCTGTTCCAGGAATTCCACGAGTTTCGGAAATTTGATCGCCACCGATTTGAGTTCTTTTATATTTTCCAGGCGATTATAATCTTCGGGATCGTCAATATTATAAAGCCGTAAATAGTTGGTTTCCTGCAACAATTTATCCAAAATATCTATCGTTGTCATTCCTTCAACCGCCGATTGGTATTTCGGATAGAATTCTTTAAAACTGTCCCAATATTTCTTGCCGATTTTCTTGATCCTTTCGGTGGCTATCTCGTCTTGCGGATTAATGAGCAATCTCAAATACGATAAAATGTCCTTAATTTCTTTTCTTTCATAAAAGCGCGTTCCTCCGACCAAAGTATATGGAATACTGTAGTGCAGGAATGCTTCTTCGATTACCCGCGATTGGGCGTTTGTCCGATAAAGAACGGCAAACGACGTATAGGGATCACCGTCCTGCAAACGTTGGATTTCCGACGCAATATATAAAGCTTCCTCCTGCTCGTTATCAGCCTCATATAAAACAATCTCTTCACCGCTCGTGTTGTCCGTATGCAATTGTAAAATCGGGTGGGTTTCATTTTTTGAAATTACCCCGTAGGCAAAACTGAGGATGTTTTGCGTCGAGCGGTAATTCTGATCGAGAGAGAAAACCTCGCTTTCGGGAAAATCATCTTTGAATTTTTCCAGATTGCGAATGTCGGCGCCGCGCCAGGAATAAATACTCTGGGAAAAATCACCGACTACGGAAACATTGCGGTATTTGCCGCCGAGCACCCGCGTTAACGCATACTGGGCATAATTGGTATCCTGAAATTCATCAACCAATAAATAACGGTAACGCTCCTGATATTTCCCCAATATTTCCGGCACTTTAATAAAAAGATTGAAAACCTGCATGATTAAATCGTCAAAATCAAGCGCTTTATTTTTCATCAGTTCTTTTTGATAGGCATCATATATTTCCGCCACGTAAGGAGCGCTGTAATCGGCGAATAATTCGCTATACCTTTGCGGTGAAATCAGCTGGTTTTTAGCAGCGGAAATTCGGTACTGGAGGAATGAGGGCGTAAACTTTTTTCCGTCTTTTTTCTTGAGAATGGATTTGAGTAGCGCCGACTGGTCGTCGTCGTCATAAATATTGAAATTGGCATCGATACCGATAAATCCTCCGTCGCGCCGCAGGATTTGACTGCAAAACGAATGAAAGGTACCGACATAACCCATCCGGAATTGATTTTCACCCAATAATCGCCTTATCCTTTGTTTCATTTCGTTCGCGGCCTTATTGGTAAAAGTAATCATGACAATTGACCCCGGCGGCACTTTTTGTTCTTTTACCAAATAAATTACTTTATAAACCAAAACGCGTGTTTTGCCGGAGCCGGCGCCGGCCAAAATAACGGACGGACCGCTCGTGTGTTTGACCGCATCCTGCTGTTTAGGATTTAATTGTTTGAAAATATCGCTTGGCATGAACTATAATTATAAACAAACTATGAAATATTTTATTGCCAACTGGAAAGCAAATAAAACTTTTCCCGAGGCGAAAGAATGGCTTGATATTTTTCTCCAATCATTCAAACATAATGGACAAATAATCGTTTGCCCTCCGTCCCCATTTCTGATTCCGTTTAGGGAAAAAATCAATAACTTGTCCGATATTTATCTTGGCGCCCAAGACATTTCCCAATTTGAATCAGGTATATATACGGGTGAAATTACGGCGGTCAATCTTTCCGGAATCATCGATTATTCAATCATCGGTCACAGCGAAAGAAAGAAGTTCTTCGGTGAATTCGGCCGCGTTTTGGAACGCAAAAATTCATTGGCCCATCGTTACGGCATCAAAACCATCTATTGTATTAACGATATCGACGAACCATACCCGAAAGACATTGATTTTGCTTGTTACGAACCCGTCGGCTCCATCAGTTCGGGCGATGGCCGGGGCAATAACGAATCCGTGGAAAATATCCTTAAATTTAAGTCCGGACTGGATTTGAATCCGAATCAAAAATTCATTTATGGCGGCTCGGTCAATGAAGATAATGCTGCCGGCTACTTGAAATGTGATGAAATCGATGGTGTCCTTATCGGTGGCGCCTCACTTGATCCGAAACGCTTCTTAAAAATGATCGTTTAATACAGGAAAGAAAAGAAAATGATCATTGAAGCAAGAGCGATAATCGTGGCGTAAGATCCTATCCAACCCGATTCCGGCAATTGCTTGCCCGCACTCACTTTTAGCGTCGGCGATAATTCGCTTTGGGTCGGGCTGACGGTGATATTTTTAGCTATTAATTCTTCCGTAGGTTCCGCTGTCGGCGAAACAGCCGTCGTTAACTCAGTAGTCCATGTGGGAGTAACGTTTTCGGGCGTTGCCGACGGATTGGTGGACGTCCGATCATCTGCAAGATAAGTCGGTACCGGCGTCGCGCTTGGAGAAATTATCGGAAGGATTTCCGTAATCGTGGGCAATATGCTTGGAGCCTGAGCGATAAGGACGGTTTTCGTATAAGTCATCGCTCCCGCCTTAGTTTTTTTTATGGTTGTCGGTGAAGCAGAACCCTGACTTTTCAACAGCCAACCGATATAGACGGTAAAAAACAAAAGCATAACGGTCACCAAAACCAAAATGATTGTTGCGATATTTTTTTTCATGATTCAATCTCCCAGCCAGCCGTCTTGCCGGCTATGCAGCTGCGCATCAATTTTCAATTTCTCTTCACCGGTCGCTACCTTATATTCTTTATACCAAATTTTCTTTTGATTATTAAACTGAGTAGTGATATCTTCAAGCCGCCACTGATTATCGTTTACCCTGATCCGCGCCCGGTCAATACCGACATTGTCAATGGTTTCGACACCGATAAAAACATTTTCGCCCGGTTGCAAACTTTTCCTGCTGTCGACTTCCTGCCAATCCTTATCAAACAGCTTAACACCTTTTGAATTGATTTCGTTAACAACAACCGCAGACTTTGCCTCTTCGGACGAGCTTTGAAAAATACCGGAAAAAGTTATCACCCCTAAAAAAATCAAAATGATAAAAAGAACGATGAAAACCAATTGGTTCCTGTTGCTTGAAGCATGCGTCTCATCCTGATCGCCTTTATGGAGATTTTCCGCCGCTGCTCCTTCGACTTTAAGATTCGGATTGAATTGGGGAATTGTCGGTTTTTGTTTTTTTTGTTTTTCTTTCCCGATTAAATATAACTCATATACCATGAATAAAAGAACGATCAAAAATGCCAATAAACTCAATTTATTGATCGACCCTAAAAGCTGAACGATATCCATACTATCATTGTAATAGGTAAATACCCTAAAAAACAAGCATTATTCCCAGTCCGAGAATAATCAATGAAGAACTCAATATCAGATAGGTTTTCGTGTCGGTTCCGGTTTTCGGCGGTGTCGGCGTCACGGCGGTTACGGACGGATAGGTCGGTAAAGGTGTCAGCGTAGGCGTTATTAAACCGCCCTCGTCGGTTGCCTCCCCCAATACCTGTTCCCCGTTTTTGGCAATGATAAAATTTCTCCTGATTGTCGTTTTTTTCCCCTGACTGTCTGCGGTTGTCATCGTAATCGTATGTGCGCCCGGCGATAAAGGAACCGACGGAACAATTTTCCATTCACCAAGATTATTCGCCGTCGTCCTGAACGAAAATTCCGTCGGCGAATGGATAGTTATAAAAATTTCCTGATTGGGAAGGGCGCTGCCTTTAATAAGCGGCTTTTGCGCCGGTATGACTGCGTTTTCTTTAGGGAAAATAATGGTTGGCTTATTTTTTGAATTCATATCGGCTGACGGCACAAACAATGTGGTTGAATTTCCCAAAACATTGTTTTCGGAAGCAAAATCGTAGTTTTTACCTAAAATCAATGTTTGATTGAAAGGATTCGTTTGACTCAAGAATGCCTTAACCGTAGTTTTCTGATTATTGCTCAGAATTTCTACGGTTACCTCTTCCGAACCGTCAGCCGCGGTTGCGGCATTCGTCTTCGTTTCCACCAAGTAATTCAAAGGCAGCATAAATTCTCCTTTGGACTTAACTTGCGTCAGCAAAGGCTGTTTATCTTTAAAATTGAATATCACAAAAGCGTCTGTCGAAGCCGTACCGTTGACTTGCTGAACGACTCCATAAGCGGGAATAAGCGACGATCGGATCTGCCTGCCTTTTGCCGTTTTAAAACTGAAAGCTTTTTGGTTAAGATCGCCATATAATTTATTTTCGGCAACAATCTTATAATAATAAGTTTTATCTTCCTCGAGATTCTTCAGAAGGGCATAATGATATGAATAAGCCTGTTTTTTCGTTTCCAGATCCCGTTCGTCTAAAGCAATCAGGTTAAGATCTGCCGCTTTTCCCCCGAAAATCACCCAACTTTGCGTCTTCTCATCGGTTTGCCAAAAAACTCCTGCCTGCGACGATGTTATATTGACAACGTTATGACGCTGCAGATTGCTGCTGCTGGCTTTCAATGCGGACGACCCGCTTTTTAAAAAAACCGCCGCAAATCCCAAACAGGAAAATAAAGCGACGAGGGCAAGCACAGTTATGGAGGACTTGTCTCTTCTTAAATACAAATTGCTGTAGGTCATATTTCAAAGCTGCCGATTCTTTAAAACTTCTATTACTTTCCGGCTGTTTTCGTAGTTGTTCAAAATAATCGCCGAGGCATTTTTTTCCTGGATCGATTTCCTTTTTATTTGATAAATATCGATGATAAGCCATGCGGCAATCGTCAGGAAAATACCTATGGATATGAGTAATAATTCTTTTTTGTTCATAAATAAAATGATTCGAGCGTCATTTGGATTCTTAAATTAGCGCTGGCCGACCCTGCTTTATTGTCTTTACTGATCCGTATGTTCTCGATATTTTTTAAACGTCTTTGGGTTCCGAGAAGGGTAATGAATTTTTTCATTTCGATAAATCCGCTGGTTATTTCCATATCAATGACCAAATCTTTTTTTTCTCCACCGGATTGGGTATCTTTCAAGTTTATCTCGTTGATATTCAATCCGTTAAGCGTAACGCCCGAATTTACGGCTGTCTGATTGATATCGTTCACGAGCTGATTTACCTGCGGCACCGCCGGCAACGATTCATTCAAAAAGTGCAAATCGCCACGGATATCTTCAAGCACCGTTTGTACATTGACGATTTTAGCGATAATTGCCGTATAGCCTTTATCCATAAGGCTTAACCGGTCGCGTTCACTTTGCAATTCGAAAACCATCGACAGGTTCGGCTTGATAACCACCAACAAAAAAAAGGAAAAGACCATGAAAAAAAGAACCGCATAGGTATAGTCTTTGGCCTTTTGGCCGAAACTGATTCGGGTCGAAATTATTTTGTCCATTTTTATTGTTTGTAACCGGAAAGCGCCATCCTGAAGAGAAAACCGCTTTCCTTTTTTTCCAACAAAGGCATTTCCACGCTTGCGAACTTCGCTTCTTTGATCAAACGCATGTAAAATATGCGGATAAGGTTGACATCGGTGGCCTGCCCGCTGAATTCGATACGACCGTCTTTACTCATGTTTAAATTTTCCAGTTTGATTTTTTCCGGGAACCGGCCAAAAAGATAATTTATTCCGGCGGCAAAACTTTCCTGTTCGCTCACCAGTCCGCTGATTATTCCAACCTTATTGTCTATTGCCTGCGCTTCTTTTATCAACGGTTCGGAAACGATCACTATCTCTTGTTTTTGCTGAATTTCTTCTTTCAGATCGACTATTTCCTGATCTATTTGAAAACGATAGAAAAAAACGCCGATGACAACTATCTGGGTAATCACCAGGATATATCTTAAATAATTAAGGGCAAAATATACCCCCCTATCGGCTAGGGTTTTTTTCTTGGGCAAAAAAAGGTTCAATCGATATTTCATTCCTTTTTCTTACCGATCAATTTGCTAATGCTTGATTTTAACCTTGCCGCCTTATTTTTATGGATCACTTTCTTTTTCGCTGCGCGATCGATAATGGAAAATGCCTTTTTTAGAAAACTTTCCGTTTGCTTTTCTTTATTGGCGGATTTAACCGTCTGTCTGATTTTTTTTCTCGCCGCATCGTTGCGTTTTGTCCGTTTTAAATCCTGTCTTAATTTTTTCTTGGCTGATTTGATATTGGGCATTTATTCAACACCTCCTTTATATATTTGAAATTTATAAGCTGTATTCCCTCTCGAATATTTTCGTTCCGTAGTCACCGTTGAATCTTAAACTTAATTTGATCGCGCCGACTACCTCATGATAAACACACTTTCCCGAGGAACAGGTGCCCAACGTAATATCTTTCCGGTAATTTTTTTCTCCTTCTACCTTGGCCGTTCCGATCACTCCCTGCAAACCCTGTTCTTGCGTGTTGTATGACAATTCATAATCGACGGTTTGCGTTCCGGCGGGAACACCGTCGATGCTTAAACCGACTTCATGGCTGCCCGACGGCAATTCAAGATCGACCGTGACCGTTGCATCAACGGTCGGAATCACTTCGGTTTGCAGGTTTTCTTTTGGTTTTTCCACTTTCTTTTGCTTATTGGAATTAAGGACATAAATACCGCCTATCAATAATAAAATTACCGCTACCCCGATCATCAGAATTTTTTTGCCGCCTAATAAATTTTTCATAAAGAAAAAATTAATTTTTAACAATTAAATATTGTCTTTAGCTTTATCTTTGATAAAATCCATAATTTTATCTGCCGCAAGCCTTTCCTGCTTCATCGTGTCCCGATCCCTTACGGTAACTGCCCTATCTTCCAATGTCTGATAATCAACGGTAATGCAGTATGGTGTCCCGATCTCGTCCTGACGACGGTACATTTTTCCGATATTGCCGGCGTCGTCAAATTCGGTCGGATAAACCGTTTTTATCACCCTATAAATATCATAGGCGATTTTTCTCAGTTTTTCATCCTTTTGCAATGGAAACACCGCCGCTTTTACCGGGGCGATTCTCGGGTCTAATTTCAAGTAGTTTCTTAATTTACCCTTAACTTCTTCTTCTTTATAAGCATCGATCAGGAAAAAAAGCAATGTTCTATCTACGCCCCCTGAAGTTTCTATCACCCAGGGAGTATATTCTTCACCGCTTAAGGGATCATTATATTTTAATTTATGGCGGGAAAGATCCCAATCACCTCGGTGATGGATTCCTTCAAATTCACTCCAACCAAAAGGAGCGTTATATTCTATATCGGTCGCAAAACGGGCGTAATGAGCCCGTTCATCCGGAGCGTGGTCGCGGAAACGAATATTTTCCGGGTCTATTCCTAAAGATTTATACCAACTCATTCGTTGTCCTTTCCAATAATCGAACCATTCGTTGCCTTTTTTATCGTCGGGTTTAATAAAAAATTCCAATTCCATCTGTTCAAATTCGCGCGATCGGAATGTAAAATTTCCAGGTGTAATTTCGTTGCGGAATGCCTTACCGATTTGCGCAATGCCAAAAGGAATTTTTTTACGATTTGAATCAACGACATTCCTAAAGTTTACAAATACTCCTTGGGTAATTTCACCGCGAAGATAAGCTTCCTGTTTTTCGACCACTCCCAATTCTGCCTTAACCAACAAATTAAAATTTCTAGGCTCGGTCCATTCTGCTTGTTTTCCCGAATGTGTTTGCTCATGTTTTTTAATTTCTTCTGTTTTGTCGGAACGAAAACGCTCGTGACATAGTTTACACTCGACTAGCGGATCGGAAAAAGCGGCAACGTGGCCGGAAGCTACCCAGACGCCGGGATTCATGATGATAGCCGCATCAATGCCAACAACATCATCACGTCCATAAACCATCGACTTCCACCATTCTTTTTTAATGTTGTTTTTTAATTCGACTCCCATCGGGCCATAATCCCAAAATCCGGTGATTCCTCCATAAATATCGCTACCGGGATAAATAAAACCCCGACGCTTTGCCAATGCCACAATTTTATCCATGGTAACCATAATTTTGATTATAACATAGGCAGTAGCGAACGGGGGCAATTGCCATTGATTAAACGGTAAAAAAGGGGAGTTTTTCGTTGGTGATTGATTGGATAGTATCGCTTAGCTGCGAAAGCGTTTCCGATTTTGAATCGTAACCGAGAAGTCCGAGAAGGATATTGATATGATGAATAAGATCTTCTTCCGAAAGGTTTTTTTTGGAAAGCATAATTAAAAACTTTTTTGTTGATAGATACGCGGCTTCCTCCTTCTGGTTTTCCGGCAGCAGGCGATCGAGTAAATAAAGAAAGAAATATAGATAACTCACCTTTTGCCGGCTTTTTTTAATTTGGGAGAAAAGGGAAATCAATCGGGTATCTTGAAGATAAAAACGATCATGACTCCGGTAAATAATAACCTTGATTAGATTACCCGTTTCGCTGTCGGACAGACGCTTGCTGGTGATTTTTTTTATTCCCTTGGCAAAAACAGACAGTTTACCTTGCGCCTCGGTAAAAAGGGAGATAACATTATCTTTGCCGAGCAAATTCTTTTTCTTCAATACGATTGCCTCGGTCTTGAAAGTTCTCATTATAACTTTTCTTTTATCTCGACGTCTTTACTTAGGATTCCGTCATAAACGGTTCTGCCGCCGGTCACTATCTTCAGTTTTTGATCATCGGTGCCGGGCTGTTTTTGCACCAATAACGAATAGTCGCCTGCTTTAATATCGGCAGGCAAAGTATAGGTTACGATGACGGTTGCCTTTCCCAGAGGATCGACGGTCAAGAACCCTTCGAAAACGGTTTTTCCTAATTCATTATAGGTATTAACCTTTTTTTGCGACCCCTGGAAATCTTTCAATTGCGCTCCAAGAGGTACATAGAATCTGATCCAATTCCTAAGCGTCGCATTAAGGCATAAGCCTCCCCTTTCCAAATTGCAGTCTGAAGCGGGATAAGGGTTACGGAATTCGACCGTCACTTCCCTCTCGATCTTACCGCTTGCGACGGTGGTTTTGGAACTGACGGTTTGGTTGACGAAAAGATTGGACTTGGCTCCGGCAAAATTGACGTTGCTGACATGTAAGTAATCGCCGTCATATTCCTTAATCGTCCCGGCATAATTAAGCTTGGCGACGGCCGCCTGAACCGTCGGGTCGGTAAAATAAAGCAAAATGTGCTTTTCGTTCAGGTTCTTAAACATCATTTCCGCCAATGTTCCCCAATATTTGGAAGGCGACGTTCCCAAAGCAAAGCGGAAAAGCGTATACATGAGATCGCCCAATATCCCTTTACGGTTTTCCTTAACATAATTCACCGGCCGGTCTACCATGTCGAATAATTTGTAAATTACCTGGGGACAATCACATTCGGGTATATTTTTGGCAGAAAAAACAACGCCGTCCACTTCCTTGTCCCCAAAAATATCCAGCATCGTAACCAATATTTTTGAATCCAAAGCCACGATCCCGTCGTAATTTACTTTTTCGTTGCTTTTGTCATAAAGACTGTTGAACAATTTAACCGAACTGGGGAAATCGGGTGACAAATTGCTGTCACGGATATAAAATTGCGATACGTTTTTATGATAGGTGAGTATTTCCGGCGGAGCAGCCGGGTGACCGCTGATCGAGTTATCCAGCGAATAAATATCTTCGGATTTTACGATAGTAATTTTTCCGCTGTTGATTTTGAAAACCGCATAAGCCGTCAAAAACCCTCCGGTTGCCCGCAACTCCTTATCGTTTTGGAAAAGAATCAGGTAGGTTTTTTCTTCATCTTTTCCTAAAATCGTCGGAAGATTTTTTAAAAGCGGTTTGGCGTCAACAAAAAGAGAGCTTAATCCGCCAAACTGTTCTTTTGCATTGACGATATTGTTTTTAACAATCAGGCTTCCTATTTTCTCAGGATAACGATCAGGATTGATTTGGTTAAATTTATCTTCCGCGTTTTTAATGTTGGCCGAAATGCTATCCAGTTTCCCCAATACCTTGTCAAGAGTCAGCACAGCCGTTTGCAATCTGTCTTCGACCGGTTTTTCGGCAAACGATGTCGTCCCTTTTTTAAAACCGATCAAATCGGCATAAGGAGTAATCGCGTCAATGGCATCCTGTCCGGCCATCAAAAGATAACTACCGCCTTCCACACCATTTTTAAAATCCGCAACATAAGGAATGAAAGACAGCCAATAAACCTTGGCGGATTCTTTACGAAAATCGGCATACTGGAGCTTGAAAGTATTTAATTTGCCGTTTAACAAATCAATGTTATTTTCTTTTAAGGCAGCTTTCAATTCTTTGGCCGAAGCAACAAGCACCATCCCCTTTGCCTTGATACGGGTATAGGGTAAATAAACAAAAAAGATACCGAAAGCAATTAGGACAATTAGAATAATCGGGATTATTTTTTTCATTTTATATTTAATTTGAAATTTGTAATTTGGATTTTTGATTTATCAAACAGCGCCTTTTCCCGTAATCATAACTAATGGAGTTTTCAAAGTAATTTGAAGATCCCTCCATAATGATAGCTTATCAACGTAGTCCGCGTCAATAGCTATTCGTTTGTCGAAATTGATTTCCGATCGGCCGTTCACTTGCCATAATCCGGTAATTCCGGGTTTTACGGATAAAACTTTAGTTACCAGACATTTCGTATGGGGATACTTGTTTTGTTGATTTTCCAACTCATCGGGGTAATAAGCCCGCGGGCCGACAATGCTCATCTCGCCCTTGAGGACGTTGAATAATTGGGGTATTTCATCGATGGAATGACGGCGAATGAATCGACCGACGCGCGTGATTCTCGGGTCTTTTTTCAATTTATAACTGCCTTTTTTATATTCTTCATAAAGTTCCTTAAAACCGGGATCGGTCCGCAAAAGAAGATGGGCGTTTACGATCATGGAGCGGAATTTATACATTTTAAATTTTCGGCCAAGTTGCCCGATTCTTTCGGGTACATCCGCCAAAACCGGTCCGGGCGAATCCAGTTTTATGACGATTGCCGCCAAAACATAAATCGGAGAAAACAATACGAGGAGAAAAATTCCGAAAACAAGATCAATAAGCCGTTTAAAAAAAATCTTATATGATGAATTCATTCTTGATTTTTTAATTTTTTCACGTTAATTTTTCATGCTCTGTTCCTTCAAAACTTTCGACTATTTTTTTAATTTTAGGAACCGAATTTTTTTTAGCAATAAGCAAAACGTCGTTGGTATTGACAATAATATTTTCGTCCAAATCAATTCCGACAATCAATTTTTTGTTTTCGTAATTATAAATCAAGGAATCTTTGACATTGTCCAGATAGCTTTTGCCTCTGATAACGTTTTCATAAGGATGCTGTTCCAAAGCTTCTTTAAGGGCTTCCCATGCGCCAATATCGCTCCAACCAATATCTTCCACAACAACCAGGGCGTCTTCTTTTTCCAAATTTTCCAGGATTGCATTATCGAAACTAATGCTTTCAACTTTACCGTAATTTTCATTTAAAACAGTCAGGTATTCGGGTTTGCCGTAATCCTTAAGCATCTGCTCGGTATTGTAATAAATATTCGGCGCCAATCTTTTAAACGCATTATAAATAAATAACGGCGTGGTGACAAAATATCCTAAATTCCAGGCGTATTTACCCGAATTGAAAAATTGTTTAGCGGTTTCCTCGTCCGGACGATATTTAAATCCTTCAAACTTATACAAATCTACACCGTCAACTGCGTCTTCTCTTTTTCCTAAATGGATGTAGCCCAGATTAATACTGGCATAACGTGGTTTATGGCCGATAAAAATAATCTTATTCGGATTTTTCAGAATATATTGGCCTGATTGTTTTAAGACTTTTTTAAATAATGATACCTGTTTGACAAGATGATCGCTCCAAAGAATGGCTATTGGTTCATTCGGACATTTTTTATGAAGTATTCCGGATGCTAAAGCGATGGCCGGACCAACATCTTTTTTTTCGGGTTCGAACAAGAAATTTTCATCCGGAATAAAAGGTAATTGTTCTTTAACGATGTCTTTATAAAAAATATTCGTGGAAAGGTAAATGTCCTCAGGTTTGAATTCCGGCATCAATCTTTCGACCGCATGTTGCAAAGTAGATTTATCGCCGATAATTTTCTCGAATTGTTTAGGCGATTTTTTTCGCGATAATGGCCAAAGTCTGGTTCCGCTACCTCCTGCAAATATGATTGCTTTCATTTTTTTAAATTTGAATAAATTTATAAAAATTCTTTTCGAAATTGCTTTTATTAAACTTATTGCAAACTTTCTTACCTAGGCTTTGCGTCCTAACTTTAAGATTGTAAGCCATTCTTTCATATCTTTCAAGCGCTTCTCCCAGCGAGTCGACTGTTTGAAATTGGAAAAATAAGCCGGTTTTACCGTTAATAACGGTTTCTAACGCTCCTCCTTTGCCGAAAGCGATTACCGGACAGCCGAAATGCTGGGCTTCGAGGCTGACATAGCCAAAATCCTCTTCCTGGGGCATGATTAAAGCCTTTGCCCGACTATATAATATGGCTAATTCATCGTCGCTGATTTTACCTAAAAACTTAATATTGTTTCCGGCCTTAGTTTTCAGTTTTTTTTCCTGACTTCCCGTTCCAATAATAATTAATTCCTTATCGCCAAACTGACCAAAAACATCAATCGCCAAATCTATTCTCTTGTATGGTTCCAGGCGTGAAACAATTAAATAGAATTTTTTATCCCCGATACTTTTTATTTTTGAATTGTGATTTTGACCTTCCCAATATTCCACATCAAATGGCGGATAAATCACCTCCGCCTTCCTTCCATAATATTTTTTACAACGATGAGCCGCTGTCTTTGAAATCGCAATAATCTTATCCGGCCTTTGCGCTGCGATTTTATCCCACTTCCTTAGAATTTCGATGTAACGATATGCCGGTGTCTTTTGCCAACCGCTAAAATATTCCTCAGGGTAAAGCCATAAATACCTTGTCGGCGTCAATAAATAACACAGATGAAAAGTACCGGGCTTAGTAATGACGCTCTTTGCGAACGAAGACGTAACCGAGATTACCAAATCGTAACCGCTAAGGTCAAATGATTCGAAAGCATAAGGATAAAAAACAAAAGACATTGCGCGGTTATTTTTTATAAAACTTGGCAATTTTTGGATAAAAGAGGTCTTTATTCTTAAATCATTTGCCCATGAGGCTGTTTGCGGATTGTGATAAGAAGTGAAAAATTTTGCATCGGGAATCATTTGATGAAGCGTCATCAGTATCCTCTCCACGCCTCCCCATTTATCCAGCCAATCATAAACAATCGCTATTTTTTTCACAGCAGGCTCTTTTTATAGGCTAATAATGTTTTTTTTGTCATTTCGGGAAACGAAAATTTTTTATTTATATCTTGATAATCGAATTTTGGTTTTTTATCGATAAATTCTTTCAATTTGTTTTTGATATTATCGACACTGTTTGGATCAAAACATAAGTATCGATTGCCCAATAATTCTTTGAAAACATCGATATTGGAAGCAATAATCGGTAAATTATGATAGGCCGCCTCAACAATCGGCAAACCGAATCCTTCAGACAATGAAGGATGAATCAAAGCGGCCGCATGTTTATAGAAGAAAACTAAATCTTCGCAACCGGAGTCGGCGCGAAGCAAAATTCTTTTTTCCTGACCCAATCGATCAATCATTTGCAATATTTTCCTGCTGAAGTAATCGTTTGGGCCAAGAAGAATTAATCGGTAATCATCTTTCAGATCGGCAAATGCTTCTATCAGTCTTTCGATATTTTTATGCGGATAGAAATTACCTACATAGATAAAAAAAGGCTGACGAAATTCACCGGCAAGGTCACTATTTTCCCGGACTAACCCAAATTGATAATCAACTCCTTCATAAATCGATTCGATTTTACTTGAATATTGACTACCGTAAATATCCGATAACTGTTTTTTGACTGTTTCCGTAGGAGTAATTATTTTACGGCTGTTTTTGACTTGAGATGAAAGAATATACTGAAGCGCTTTATGTTTCAAACCGTAAATCAGCTTATTTCTTGTTGATGCCCGACCTGTCTTGAAAAGTAACGGCGTTAAATCATGAATAGTAGAAATAAACGGTCGGCGATAAATAACCGGATAACTGAAATAAGTAAAATGCATCAAATCAAGATTGTCGCAATAAAGTTTGTAACCAAAAGCAACCTGCTCGGAAAAGCTATGCCAATGTTCGTTGACTTCCCTTTTGATGAAACGATTGTTTTCAAATTCGATTTTCGGCGAGTCGTTTTTCATTATATAGATATAAAACCGCTCGTTATTGGATATTTTTTGCAGATAATAAAGCAGGTTGCGAAGATAAACGCCGACGCCGGTCTGGAAATACAATCTGGCATCGATTCCGATTTTCATGTTGCTTTGTCAGTTTTTGAAAAAATCTATAACAACATACACCAGTTTATTGATAAACGACGGATACTTTCCGGAATAATGCTTACGATAAAATATCTTCATCGCATCATAAAAATGCTTACGGATATTTCTCCTGACATTATTATCGCCGCTTTTTAAGCCGCTGCGGTATTTCAAATGGGTGACGGATTGTCTGGGGTAATAGATTATTTTATAGCCTGATTCTTTAATCCTGTAAGCCAAATCCAGATCTTCGCCATACATGAAAAAATCTTCATCAAAACCTTTCACCTGGTCAAAAATATTTTTTCTTACCAGGAAAAACGTGCCGCTGGGTGAGTCTATCTCATGCTCCTGATTCAAATCACGATCCAAAAGATGATAGCCGCCGAATATTTTTGCCGATAATCGATTTTTAGCCAGCCATCTTTCCAGACCAAGAAAGTAACAAAAAGAGCGCCACAGCGTTGGGAAGCCGCGGTGCGATGCGGGATCAATGCCGTTTTCCGTTAAGTTTACTTTAACCGTTAATACGGCAACAGTCGGGTTGGAATCAAAATATTCAATCAGTTCATCGAACTTAACGTGATCAACAATCACATCCGAGTTTAAAAACAATAAGTATTTCCCCCTTGCCTCTTTGGCCGCCTGATTATTGGCCCTTGCAAAACCAATATTTTCCTTATTTTGGATCAATTTTAGATTTTTGATATTTGATTTTTGATTTTTAACTTCTTCCGATGATCCGTCGGAAGACGCATTGTCAACCAGAATGATCTCGTAATTGATTCTATTTAATGATTTGATGACGGAATTGAGACAATCGAGAGTAACGTCTTTTGTGTTAAAAGAGAGAATTATGATTGATAAATCTTTCATACCGCTTCGATCATTATACCAACTCTGGAGATTAACGTTTTGGAGACTGCTTGGCGCGTCTGGCTTTGCCGCCGGTACCAACCTTTCTTCTTTCCCGAATCCGGGCGTCACGGGCCAATAAACCTTCTTTTTTAAGGATCGGCCGATACTCCTCCCTATTGGCCTTCTCGATTGCACGGGCCAAGCCCAAAACCAAAGCATCTATCTGCCCGTTAGTTCCGCCGCCGCGGGTTAAAATAGAAACGGCAAAACGATCGTCGCTTTTGGTAATTTTCAAAGGCGTCAGGCAACGGATTTTTTGTGACGGTAAAGAAAAGACTTCGGAAAAAGGTTTTTTATTAACCAATATTTCCCCCTGTTTGACTTTGACGCCGTTGATTGTCGCCGTCTTATCTTTACCGACCAAATAGAGACGAACGCGGGCAACCGCTTCTTTGCGGCGACCCACCGCTTCATAATATTGAATATCTTTTGATTTTTTAGCCATAATAATTAAAAATTCGAAATTCGAATATCGAAATTCGAAACAAATAATACAAAAAT
>Ga0172371_10003096_pt1 | contig 25966 bp, 22 predicted proteins | sample Lak12m_FD_114543 | JGI IMG/M metagenome (GOLD analysis project Ga0172371, IMG submission 114543) | Freshwater microbial communities from Kabuno Bay, South-Kivu, Congo - kab_022012_12m | ecosystem: Environmental > Aquatic > Freshwater > Lake | place: Democratic Republic of the Congo: South-Kivu... | reverse complement strand
TTTAGATGATGTTTGTTCACCTAGAGGTTATAGGATACTTTCACAGATTCCTAAGTTGAGCAAATCTACAATTGAAAGCGTAATTAAAGAAAAGAAAAAACTGATTAACATAGTAATGGCTACTGAAGAAGAACTTGCAAACGAAGCATTTATTACAGAAAGTCAAGCTAAAATACTAAAAGATAGATTAACAAAAATCAACGATGCTTCAATGAACAAGATTTATACTGTTTAAAATTTGTAACAATTCATTGCCTTTTTCTCGATTTCTTTCAAAAATGAATCCTTATATTCTCTGTACCGCCTTCCTTCACCTTTTGCATACTTAACGGCTCTTTTCTTTATTTCAGCATATCTCTTTCTCAGTTCTTCATTCTCACGCAGTATATTTCTGACACCCACCATAGCCCTCCAGCGAATGCTGTTTGTGTGGGTTAATTGGATATGGACTCGTCTTTCTTTACCTTTGTACTTTACAACCTTTTGCAAGAATATCCTTCCCTCCTGTCCTGAGCCAGGGATGTTTTTGAATCTTATGTCAGACAAAAGTCTTATTGCTTCTTTTATTTTTGGTTTTGGGACAGATACTGCAATATCTATTATCCCTTTTCCGCCTAAACCTGGAACTGAACTGCTACCAACATGTTCGATCCTTAGGCTAGAAATTCTTCTAAGAGCATTCTTGATTCTTAACTTTTCCTTAGCAAATAGAATTGGGTACTTACTCGAATATCTAAAAAATTTGTATTTTTTCTTATTAACTCGCTTAATCTCTTTGATCATACAGAGTATATGCAAAGAACCTTATTAAGTTTACGAAAATTTTAGAATTAGTTTACTTCTTGGTTTGCGTATAAAAAAAATAGAAAAAAAGAAAAAGTGAAAAATCACTCTTTCAAGATGGATCTTACTGTTCGCCTTCACTTGCGCCTTCTAAGACTTTTATTACATCAGCAACAGCTTCTTCTGTGTCTGCAGCTTCCCAACCAGCAATGTATAAATTACCGTTTAAAGCTTCAGCAAGTTTTGTGTTTTCTGCGCTTAATGTTTCTAATTCTTCAGGCCATAGTGAGTTAACGTACCAACCACCAATAACTATGTAGTTACCAGCAGGGCTTTCAACAGCAGCCATTGGTACTAATGGAACACCAGCGTATGGAGTTGAAACATCTTTGTTTTCACAAACATTTTTTGTTTCATACTCAACACCTGATAATTCACCAGAACCTTCCTGTGTGTATACCCAGAATTTTGCGTTTGGAATTTCTTCTGGAGCAACAATCTCAATTTGGTAATCTGAAGTAACAGTAGCCTTTGTACCTGAAACATTGTACCCGGATGTTATTTCATCGTCGTCTCCTCTATTCAAGTATAGGTCTGCTAATGTACCTTCTGCGTCTTCAGGAACATCGCTTAATAAAGCTTGTCCACCAAATGGAACACTATCGCTACCTCCATCTCCAGATCTTACTAATTTCTCTGATTCTGCATTCCAATACAATGTAACTGTATTTGAGTCCGCATCAGTGAATAAGAACTGAACTGCAGTGAATGTGTCACCATCGTTATCTACATCGAAATCAACTAATTTCTTGAATGTAGAGTTCTTTGGTACATAGAATGTTATGTCTCCTGCGTTTTCGTCGTATGTTGCATTGAAATCTCCGCTTTCATATTCTGCATCAGTTCCAACAACATCAAATGTTCCGTACTTTGTTGCAATAGTATCATCTAACAACAACCACAATGCTTCATCATCTAGGTCAAACACAGTTGTGTATGTTACAGCTGTCTCTTCACTATTGTCTAAATCAAATGTAGTAGTCATCATTGTTTGTGCGTTGAAATCTCCAGCAGCTATTTCGTCGTATGCATCAACAGCAACTGCGCTACCCATACTAAAGTCTGTTTCTTTTACTGAACCTTCAACAATGTCTACCTCATTTGCATCTGAATCAACATATGCAATGTACTCAACACCATCGAATGTGAATCCCTTATAGTATGTTGCGTCGCTTGTACCTACTAAATCAGTAAGTTCCAACTTGATGTAGAATGGAATTTCGTGTTCAACATCGTCTGTGTCAATGTAAGTCAATCCTGCACCGTAAGTCTCAAGAGCTTCAACTTCCTTTGGATTGTCTGAATCAAATTCAGGTAATTCCAATCCAACGAATTTTACTCTTGCAAAATCGTTGTAGAATGCAACATCTTGACCTGGAAGCAATGCTTCTTCGTCTTCATAATCTTTGTGACCCATTGTTGTTAAACTAATCATGTCCAATACTGTACCACCAGTAAATGACAATGTAGTAGTCCAGTCATATTCTTCATCATCTGTAACTGTACTGTCGTATGGGAATCCTTCGCCATCTTTCAATGTCAAAGCAGTCTTTCCAACAGCCATTTCAACAACCCAGTCTCTTAAATCTGCGTTGTCTGACTCATCGTAGATGTCTGTTACGTAAACCATTGATTCTAAGAAGTCTTCAGCAAACTTGTCGTTTACTCCAATTCTTTGATTTTCGTAATCTGAATCTACAATTTGACCATCGGCAGTGTACAATGTTAATCTAGCCTCATCGTCATCTCCGGAGATAACTCCATCAACAGCAACGTAGTAGTCTTTACCATCCTTACCTTTCAACAATTCAGTCTTTTCGCCCTTCTTGTATTCTTTTACAGCGTTTGACTCAAATAAGTCCATTTCATCAGCATCTTCTGAAACCCTGTAAACCATGTATTTTTGACCCAAGAATGGTATTTCAACTTTTCTTGAAGCACCTGTGTCAATCCAGTCGCCATCTTCCCATTCACCATCTGCATTGAAGTCTACACCTTGTGAGAATTCAACAAAGTAGTTTAAGTCTCCACCGTCAATCTCAGCAACCATTTTACCAACATCTGAATCTGTGTTGAAGAACGGACTTGCTGTGAATGCAAGGTTTTCTCTCATAGTTGTAGTTTCGTTTGAACCTACTTTATATTTTGATGATGTCCAGTTCAAAAGACCGTCAACTTGGTTGTAATTGAATGTTCCTGTAACCGCAGTACCTAACGGATCTGATGCTAATTTCTTAGCTTTGTCTTTATCAAAGCTGTATGTACCAGTTCCTTCCTTAGGGACGTTCTTGTCTTCACAAACTGATTTTACGTCGTTACTTACAGCCAATGTAGCAATTACTCCTGCTAATTCGTTAGCTGCGTCGATATCTGACTGCCATGAAGTCTCACCGTAATATATTCCATTTACGTTAAGCTTTTCACCTGTTGAGTCGATAATATCGCTTTTTACTATTGCAGCACCTGATACTGAAGCAGCTACTAATGCTACTCCTGCACCTACTGCAGCAAGTTTCTTTATATTCAAACTCTTCATTCTTTTCACCTCATATTTCTTGGTATCAAGAGTTGAGTAACCTTCAAAATCTGAACTCCACTAAAGAGTCAGACTCCACCTTACTCTAATATTAAATAAACAGCACAATTTAAAAACCTTGCGGGTTTATTTGTACAAAAACAAAGAAAATTAGTTATTTGCACGAAATGAGCTGCCACTAGACACTACGTTAATTAACGTAATCTCTCTTTTCCTTAGGGAAAAGGTAATACTAGAGTGAAAGTTATATTATATATTATTATATTAGTGTTTTTAAATACTTTCTATTAATAGCTAAGCGCACCCCTTCCACATCACAAACACTATTTATATTAGCTCAACTAATTATGTTATGGCAATCAAAGCAATACTATTTGACCTATGGGGAACTTTGACCTATAACAAGAGTGAACAAGCATTTTGGGATGTAGAAGACCTGATTACTGAAAAGCTGGGAAAGAGCTACAAAGACAAGCTATACAGGATAAACACTACAAAAGAACAGCTAATCCACGATATGAAAACCTTAGTTAGCTATAAAGAATCTAGGAAACTCGATGCTTTAATTAGAAAAAACGAAGAAAATGCTAGGTTATATACAGATGTTACTCCCATTTTGACAGAACTCCAAAAAGAATACAAATTGGGGATAATAAGCAACACAAACGCTTTATCTAAAGAAGAAATGCTCAAACTAGGTTTAGATAAGTTCATGGATATAATGGTTTTTTCATGTGATATTGGAGATGTAAAGCCTTATCCTAAGATCTTTTCATTGGCAATAAAACAACTAAATCTAAAATCTGAAGAATGCCTTTATGTTGGCGATCAGATTGATACTGATGTAAATGGAGCAAAAAACTCAGGATTAAATGCAATGCTTATTGATAGAAAAAACAGATATCCTGAAATCGAAGACAAGATAAAAGATTTAAATGGATTAGATAAGATGTTAAAAACTTTTGAATAGCTACGCAGGATTTTATTTGAGATTTCCTTTGTTAATATCTTTTTCCAAAGCACCATAATAGCCTTCCGCTAATTTTCTTGCTTTTTTGTATATTGGAATGTAAATTCCTTTTTCTTGTAATTCTTCCAACCTTGCAACAAAATAAGTAATCCAAACATCTTGTCCATGTTCTTTTATTTGAGAACTTATCTCATTAAATATTATTTCCCAATTTAAATGATAATTTTCTAAAGCCAAAGAATCTACAACATCACCATCTCTTTCTGTGATTGATTTAAACACAAATATATCTTCTGGAGAAAACACATACAATTCAACTTTTGAAAAATTCGAAACCAAATTACATCGAGATATAAGCCCTTTTGATAAAGATAAATTACCACAAACTTTTTCATTAAATATGTCTATTCTGAAATCATCTCTTACAAGTATTTCTGAAATGTTGAAGCGAAAAAATTCTCGTGAAGGATTGCGTGCTTCAAATCCAATTTTCTTTAAAGAAGCATAAACATCAAGATAATCTTCCTTTGTACAAACAATATCAATATCTTTTGTGTGAGGTTTCAAATGATAATGCATCATTGCACCACCACCAAGAAGATAAATTTTTCTTCTCGATAATAACACCTTATCTAGTTCTTGCATTAAATCCAATATCTTATCAAAGCTCAATATCATAAACTTCACCCTTCTCTCTCAATTCAGATAATTTAGGAAAACCAATAACATTATTTCCAGATAAAACTAATTCTGTGTTTTTTACGAATTCTAAATAATCAAATTTTAATAATTTAGACTTGTTTTTACAATAAAATAACATTGCCATAATTTTCAGCTTAAAATCATTATTCTTTTCTAAAACTAATAGTGAATGTCTAAAAATATCTTCAATAGTTAATTTTTGTTTTGAGGTATAGTAATTCTCATTTCCAAAAAGTCCTAACTTGTAATCATCATAACGAGAATATGCAGTCATGTTAAATTCTATTGATAATTTTAATGAAACCAAAACCTCCTTGTCTGAGATAAAATATACTGTTGCATTATTTGGAATACCATAACATACTCTGAACACATCTAAATACAATGGTAAAAGTTCAACAAATCCTAAATCAATTTTTCTATTCAAGATATATCTATTTTTATTTTTTGACATTACTCCTACGCTAACTGCTAATTTTACAACCCTAGAAATATATGCTTTTTTATAACCACTTAAAAATTCTACGTCTCTAATTGTTTTTTCTCGATTAAACAAGTTTAAAATAACAGGATTAGATCCTAATAGTAAATCCAAGATCTTAGGATATACCTCGCAAAGATCCAACAGCTTATGAAGAAATGGCATCTTTATGATTAGATTAATATCAATTACCTGCATTTTTTTTAATTTTGCGTAAATACGATATAATTGAGATTTACTTATTTCAGGGAGGTCATTCTCAGGATTATGAAGGTGTAACAATACTAAAATCTCTGTTTTGTTTAACATAAGTATACCCATGTGCGAAATATTTATAAATCTATTGCATTTTAGTATACTTTTTAGGTTTTGGTTAAATTTAAAAGCTTGTTTGCAGTAATTTTAATGGTGAGAGAATGGAAAGAAACGAAATTGGGATAATTGCTTGTGAATCAGGAAAATATTTTGCTAACAAGATATTAGAAGAGTTTCCTAATATTTGTGAAAAAGAAGGAAAAATGTGCAATGCAAGGTTAATTGCTACAAAGGAAACTCATTTTGCTAATTCAGAAATTAAAACAGAGATTTTAGAAAGCATTAGAGGAATGGATATTTTTATTATTCAAGACGTTGCAAACAAAGAAACAAAATTTAGTGTTGATGAAAACTTAATGACATTGAAAACAGTTATTGATGCAGCAAGAATGTCTGATGCAAAAAGAATATTTGTTGTAATGCCAACTTATCCTTATGCAAGACAAGATAAAGCAATTAGTAGAGAATGTATTACTGCAGCATTGGTTGCAAGAGAAATTGAACAATTAGGTGCAAACAGAGTTATTACATTAGATATTCACAATACTGCAATTGCAGGATACTTTAGAAGTGCAATATTAGAAATCTTGAGTGCAAGAAAAACTTTAATACAATACTTAAAAGAAAATGTTGATAAAAGTAATTTGGTTGTTGTTGCACCAGATGCAGGTTCTGTTAAAAGAGCAACTAAATTTGCAGAAGAATTACAAGTGCCTTTGGATTTGATGTACAAACAAAGAGATTATTCTAAAGCAAGTACTGTTGCAAACACAATCCTCGTTGGAACTGTTGCTAACAAAGACATTTTGATTGCTGATGATATGATTGCAACCGGAGGAACTATGTTAGCTGCTGCAAAAACATTGAAAGAAAATGGTGCAAGAAACATTTACGTTGCGTGTGCTTTACCTTTCTTCGATGGAAATGCAAAAGAAAAATTTGATAATGCATACAAGGAAGGATTAATCAAGTTAGCAATAGGAACTGATGCTGTAAGACAAACACCAGAACTTTTGCAAACAGAATGGTATAGAGAAGTAAGTGTTGCAAGATACTTTGCAAAAGTTATTTTCAACTTAAACTACAACAAATCATTGAGTAAGTTGCTGGAATGATTTAAATTATTATTCGATTTGTTGTTCTTCAACAACTTCTTTTTTTCTGAATTTTCCCTTTAGATTATTCCAAATCATTTTCATTATTTTGTGCTCTTTTTCTATTTTCCACAATATTGGGCTATACCAAATTGTAAACAATAATGCTTGAATTACTTTAACAACATAGTAATTCATAAAATCATACAGCCAAAAGTGTGCCAACATCCAAAGTAACCCATACCCCACAAGTGCATATCCTAGTGGCCAAAGATAATTGAAAACTTCTTTAAATGCTAATTTCCATGAATCTAAAAGATCTCTATAACCTATCAAATTTAATATATTACCATATAAAAAAATAGTTATAACTGTCACAATAGCAATATAAATTGGAGATAAATCTAATAATATCACCACAAAATTTAGAATAATTCCTAAGATCACAAATAGTAGCGACAAAAATATTAGTGTTTTTTCTTTATTTAGACCTATAAAATAATAATTGATTAATTGAGGAAAGAAAATTATGCCAAACATCAATACATTTATATAGCTTATTCCATCAGCATATTCAGGCAAAACTAAAATAATATGTGGCGATAAAAAAATCACCAAGATCACAATAAAATATAACATAGTACTGGTTACTCTATTGTATCGTATAATCAATTGTGATATTTTAATTTTATCTTTAAAATTTTGTAGTACAACAGGAATTAAAGGATAGTTTAAAGTAGACAAAAAGAAATACATTAAATTTGAGAAAAACAGACCTATTGCATAATAACCTACAATAGTAATATCATAATATGATGCTAAAAAAATACGGTCCATACTAAAAAAAACTAGATAAAATAAACTAATTATAAATAATAATAAACCTTCTTTAAATAAGAAAAAAAATGTAGATTTATCAAAAAATAAATTAATTTTTATTTTAGCCCTATAATAACTATAAACGACCACAATAGTGTAACTTATAGCGACTCCTAAAAAAAATCCGGGTACTCCAAGAAGTAAAATAAACAATACTGCCAATAACAAAGAAAATAATCCTAACATAATATTCGAGGTAGATATTGATTTAAAATTATGTTGTGCCTGTAGTATGACTATAAAATAAGAATAAAACATGTGCGCTGCGATTCCAAAACTAATGAATAATATCGATAATTTTATAATATAGTCATAATTTGTTACAACAAAAAAAATGAGGCCTATAACTATAAAAAACAAAGATAAAAATAATATAAAAGTAAAACTAACATTTGAAAATAAGTTTTTATCATTATGCTCTTCAAATTCAGTCATTTGGCGTCTTTTTGAGAAACTATTTAAGATACCTAAATGACCTCTTAATCCATATTCAAATACCATATTAATTGTACTCTTTAAACCAAATAATGTTGGCCCTAGAATATTAGCAACTAATAAACCTTGTACAATTTGTAAAGCACGCAAGATTATATTAGAGATTCCATATCTAAATATATCTCTAGCTAGCTTTGTTGATCTTACAGCATTAATCTCTAATTTAGACATAGTTCATCTTCACCAAAATTAACATCTATCTTTAATCTTATTTGCAGGATTTCCTGCAACAATACAATTTGAAGGAATATCCTTTGTTACTACACTACCTGCTCCAATTATTGCGCCATCTCCAATAATAACTCCTGGTAATATTACTACATGTGCACCAATCCACACATCATCTCCTACTATAACTTTTTTAAAAATATGTCCTTGATTTTTAATTATCTTACTTTTAGAAAAATTATGATTTGCAGAGTGTATCACTACAAATGGACCTATTATTGTATTATTTCCTATTTGTACTCCACCCGCACAATTAATCCAAACAGAATCATTCAACCCAACACCATCACCAATTATACATTTATCTATGTGTTCAATAGTCACATTATTTTTCACAAATAGTTGTGTTGGTTTTGATTGTATAAAATAAGAATATATCTTTCCACGTAAATTTGGATTTATAACAATCAATCCAATATAATGTAATAACTGATTCCTAAAAAACACCTTGACTATTTCAAACATGTTCATCACCCACAATATTTATTAACTAATGCAAATAACATCCATGATTGTCCCCAACGAACATAATTTATCTTAGAAATCAAAGGTTTACCAAAGTAATATTTTATTTGATAATAATACTTTCCTTGTGAAGGAAACATATTTGACTTAATGTAACCATAAATTTGCTCAAATCTTTTGCCATCCTCAAATAAAGAACAAATCAGTAATGCTTCTGCACAACCATGTATATCTACAACCTTAGTATATTTCTTTAGATAGGGCACACTCCCAGAAATATAAAACGACTTATACCATTTATAATAATCATAAACGGCATTTTTGTATTTCTTACTTTTTGTTAGCAACCATATATTATAAAGTGCTCTAATATCAAAACCATTGTGATATAAATCTAAATTTGAATAATCTCTTGTCTGTGCATCAGATACAAAATGATCATAGTACAAAAACCCATCATCAGTTAAATCTTCTAAACTAAATTTTATTGCTCTTTCTGCAATATCAATATATTCTTTTTGATTCACACAAATTCCTAAAGTCATTAAATATGAAGCGACTGTTAGATTTTCATTATGAACCATATAATTATCCTGAGGAGTATATCTAAAACACACTTTTTTTTCATCACTGTAACTAAAACCCAAATCTTTCACAAGAAAGTTTGCAATATTTATACAATCATTCAAATACTTTTTTTCATTTGTCACATTATATAACTCTAAAAACGCAAATCCAACTATGGCAGATACCAATCCACAAGGTGTATTTTTGGGGATAAATATTTTTGACTGCCAATCATCAGGATGACCCCACGCAATTCCATTTTCTGTTTTGACTGCAATTGACTGTAGTATAAAATAAATCTGTTTTGCTCTATTTAAATAATTAGGATCTTTTGTTTTTTTGTACATTAAAGCATTGCTATGTATTATTAGACCTAAAGCCTTGGGATAATATTTTGGTTTAATACTAAAGACTCTACGAACAAAATTGGGGAATATAAATATTGACAAATTAACTAAATATCTTAAAATTACCCAAATTTTACTTTGTTTTGGATTAAACAGCCACAAATAAAATTTTGTGCCTTTAATGTCATAAGGATCATAACCTTTAAATTTTGCATTGTCTAAGTCACATAATATTGCATCAATATCTTTTCTAAGTTTTGATTTATCCAAAATGATCACTCAATATATTGCACAACATCTTGCACACGCAGGCATTGCACCATTACATTTCAATAGATTTCTTCTAAGTTTATGTATCCTTGGACCATTCCAGATCTCATCCAAGTCTTGCGTCAAGATGTTTCCTAAAGAATAATCAAAACATCTAGTCATAACATAAACAGTACCATCCGCAGATATTTGAAAATGTTTCCAGGGCACTTTACACTCGCTATGTGCCTTCAATAATTTATTCGTCTTATAATAAATATCTAGCTCTGCATCAGTTAAATCAGGATAAAATGCCACATTTTCAATGGATTTAACTTTATCCAATTCTTGCGATAAAATCTTTGTATCTACTGTGGATGGAGATAATGCTGCAACACAAGTTGTATCCACAGGAAAATCCTTACCAAATCGGAGATTATGTATCTTCTTCATATTTTCATCAATATAGTTCATATGACTAACTACCACCTTTTTAGGTTTAAATTCATCATTGATGGAAATAACACTCCTATATACCTTATCATAGTTTAGAGGATTTATAGTAAAATTAATTCTCAAAGGAATGTCTTTATAAGACCTTAACTCATCAACACCATCTTTTACCAACTTAAACATTCTAGGGATACCCCTTATTTCGTTATGTAATTCATCGTATCCATCAATAGATATTGTTAATTCATTTAATCCAGAATTTGCAAGTTCCTTTGCTTTATTCTTCAAAAGTAACCCATTGGTTGTCAACTTTACCTTTAAATTTGCCGCTCTTAGATGTTCAATTATTTTTTCAATTTGAGGATGCATTAATGGTTCAGTTGTATTTATGTGAATATCGGGTCTAAACGATTTGATTTTAGAAATTATAAAATCAATATTATCTAAACTCAATTCTCTTTTTCTATTTAACATACGCATAAATTTCGAATCTAACTTCTCGCCACGATTGCTCAAACCAATATCACACATAAGACATTTTGAATTGCAATCAGAATTGACCCCTAATGAAATTGATTGTGGTTTAAAGGCATAACTGGAACCCAACCTATATGGTAATAAACTGATGTTATTTTTAATTACCCACAAAAGATCTACCATATCATTACCTCGCTCACAAAATTTTAAAAATTTTTGTTTCTTCATTTTCCCAACAGAATTTCTTTCTAATTTTTAACACATTTCTTTGAAACTCTTCATAATTATTCATAATTTCAGTATATCTGTCTGTTATTTCACTTATATTATTAAAACACAATCCAATTTTATACTTTTCTACAAATTCTGACATAAATATACACTCTTTATTAACTAAAATAGGCAAACCTGCTTGAATATATTGAAAAAACTTATTTGGTGCAGCATATATTTCATTTAAACGTCGACTCGAATGTAATACCAATCCCATTTGGTACTTCATTAATTCATAGGGAACTTTATCCTCAGAAACAAAGCCGGCATAATGATAAAATGAAGAATCTATTTTTTCCTTATTATAATAGTAAAAGTTGACTTTTTTTCGCAGGATAGATTCTAACTTCTTGAAATCGTTGTTTATTACGCCTACATAAACTAAAGAATCTTTTACTTTCTTTACTTTATTTAAATCACTAAAATAAGGAACATTATACAAAACCTTTGGGGGAAGTATGTTATAATGTTGTGACAATAATCTGGAAATATGCTCATTAACGGTGAATATCATATCTACATTTTTAATATACTTTTTTTCGTGTCTCAAATAAAGGTCATTAAACAATTTAACATAATGATAATTTTTTTCAGCTTTTGCCAAAGTGCCCCGCCAATATTCGTGGCTATCATATATTAATTTGGCATTAAATTTTTTCTTAAGTTTATAGCCTATCTTTAATGTATCAACATCATTGGCCCAGATTAAATCATATTTCTTATTTTGTCGTAAAACAAATGAATATAATTTATTATCATAATAGAGATACTTTGTCAAACGGTTGTATAAAATCTTATTTGGCGATCTTTGTAAATAAAAAACATTCCAATTTTTATTTTCTTTAATAATTGATGATTTCTTTGAGACCAAACAAAATAAATCAACCATATACCTTTTAGATAATGATTTGCATTCTTTCTTAACTCTTGAATCACTTACATAATCTTTTGTTAACAAAACACAAATCTTTTTCATAAAAATCACATTCACTTTACTAACATATTTAGTAATTTTTTTTCCTCATTTTCCCAACAAAATGCCTTTTTTATATTTACAATATTAGAAACATATTTATCCCTGTTTTTAATTATCAAATTATAGCTATTATTAAGATCATTATTATTTTTAAATCCAAGCCCTATTTTGTATTTATTTACAAAATTCGACATAAATACACTATCATTGTTAATTAGTACCGGCAAACCGGCCTGAATATATTGAAAAAATTTATTTGGGGAAGAATATTTTTCGTCTAATCTTATTGCAGAATACAACAATAATCCTACACCATATTTTGATATTTGATTAACAATCTTACTTTCAGGAATATATCCACTATAATGATAATGTTCAAAGTTTATATCTTCAGGTTTTCCATAATGGTAAACATCCACTCCCACATCTAATAGTAACTTTATTTGTTCAAGATGATTACCTATCTTACCTACATAAACAATAGAATTAACCTCTTTTATTTTGCTTACAAGGCTATTATTCAAATAGGATACATTATATAATACTGAAACATTGGGTAAATTATAATCTTTTTTTAATAATTTCGCAATGTACTCATTAACAGTAAATACAATATCTGCAAATTTAATATATTTCTTCTCATGACCTAAAAATAAGTTGCAATATATACATTTATATATTTCTAAAAATAAAGTGTCTCCACCAGACATTCCTCTCCAATATTCGTGGCTATCATAAACTAGTTTTGCACTAAATTTTTCTTTTAATAAATATCCTGCCTTTAATGTATCAAAATCATTTGCCCAAATTAAATCGTAACTTTTATTTGCTTTAACAACATTATCAATAAATGGATTAACTCCAAAGAAATAAATAAACATTTTATTTAGGGGAAACTTAACGTTTATTTTATAAACTGTCCAATTTTTGTTTTCATTTATTACCTTTGGTTCTTTTTTTGTCAAACAAAATAAATCTACTTTGTATTTCTTTGATAAAGAATTGCATTCTTTTTTGACTCTTGAGTCATGTTCATAATCATTTGTTAATAATACACAAATACGCTTCATTTAACATCACTTGACAATATAATTTTCACAATTTTCTTAGTCGCATTCCCTGTGCCATAAACATTTGTATAGTTCTCAATGTTTGGAACAAAATTGTTAACTGCATCTATTATCTTAGCTTTGTTAGTACTAACAATAACATTCCAACCCTCATTAACTGTTTCAACCCATTCAGTAGTATCTCTTAAAGTAACACATGGCACTTTAAAAAAATATGCTTCTTTTTGAATGCCACCAGAATCAGTCAATATTTTATCCGCATTCTTTTCTAATAAAAGCATATCAAAATAACCTACCGGCTCAATTATTGTTACTTTCTCCTTTAATTTTTCATACAAATTATATTGTTTCAACATTTTCTCTGTTCTTGGATGTAATGGCAATAAAACTTTCTTGTCTATTGTACAAAATGCATCAACTAATGCAACAAGATTTTCTTTTATATCTGTATTACTTTGTCTATGTATTGTTGCCAAAAGATATTCCTTTGGCTTTAAGTTTAGTTTGTCTAAAATATTTGATTTGATTCCTGCAATCTTTAACCCTTGTATAATAGAATCTATCATTATGTCTCCCACAACAAAAACACCTTTTATTATTCCTTCCTTACATAGATTTTTTTTAGCTTCTTTTGTTGGACAAATTAAATAATCTGCAATATGATCAGTCATAACGCGATTTATTTCTTCAGGCATTGTTTTGTCATAACTTCTTAATCCTGCTTCAATGTGCATCACTTTAATGTGTAACTTTGTGGCAGATAATGCTCCCCCAATTGTTGAGGTTGTGTCACCAAACACTATAACTAAATCTGGTTTTTCATTTAAGTATATTTCTTCGCATTTTTTCAATATTTCTCCTGTTTGATAACCTTGATTTCCTTGACCTACATCTAAATGATATTTTGGTTCAGGAATACTTAATTCATCAAAAAACAGTTTAGACATATTATAATCATAATGCTGACCTGTGTTCACGATAATATGTTCAATCTCTTTGTGTTTCTTCAATTCAACACATAATGGCGCAAGTTTAACAAATTGTGGTCTCGCACCAACTACTGAAATTATTTTCATTTTTTTTCAATCTCCTTTGTAATGAAATCTATGAAATAATTTATACCTTTGTCTGAAACAACATATTTTTTTAATTTTATTCTATCTAATATAACATCATCAATTAATTTTTCTGTTAGATTTTTTTCTAGAATCATATAACCATTATCTATCAAATACTTATCTACCGTTAATGTATCTCCTTGATATATTGAGATTACTTTTTTACCTAATACTACTGCCTCTCTGTTCATAGTGCCTCCACCAGAAATTACTAAATCAACATTACCCATAACTTGTGGACCATCTACAACATCAGGCATAATCAAACCCGTTTTGATAAATTCGCCATATAATTCTCTTTGTCTTTTACTTCTTGGCATTAAAATTAAATTATATTTTTTCAACAGTTTTGGAATTAATTCTACAAATAAATCTGTTTTTCCTTTGTAATACTCTGCAAAATCTGCTTCTGGCCTTAAGAATATTGTTTTCTTCTTTCGGTCCATTTTAAATTGATCCAAATATTTTTCATCTTTAACAAAGTTATAAAGATAAAAATCTTCTTTCAATCCAGGATAATGATAAAGCCGTTCTTTCTTTGCACCAAATCTAATGTAGTTCTTGTCCGGGACAATTTCTGGAATCAAAACCTTTTGTGCAAATTTCATAGACAAACCTATAATGCTGCCAGCCATATCTCCATCTAGCGTCCATAGCTCTTTTACTTTAGCAAACTTTGCGGCAATTGAACAATAATAAGACCCATGAGATATGCAAAGGTCTGGTTTTTCTTTCTTTATGAATTTGTATAATTCATAAGATCGTGAGATCATATGCAATACTTTTAGAAATTTATTTGCACGATGATCACCAACCACCACATAGGGTATACCTTTTGCTTTAAGCAAAGGTATAGTTTGCGCAAGATCCCTACAAGTTACGATAATCTCGTATTTGTCTTTTAATCTAGATATTATTGGTTCAAAAAACAATACGTGAGGTGAGTTCGTTATGTCTATTAAAATCTTTTTCTTTACCATTTTATTTTCCCTCAAATTCATTTATTGTGTTAATAATTAATTCTAAATCTTCTTTTTTTGTAAACGGCCCAATAGGTAAACTCAATACCTCTTTTGTTAATTGTTCAGAGATAGGAAAGTCTCCTGTTTTATATCCTAAATATTCAAAACACTTCTGCAGATGTAAACAATTTGGATAATAAATCATTGTTGGAATGCCATTTTCCTTAAGGTGTTCTGCGAGTTTGTTTCTTAAACCACCTTGAACCTTAATTGTATATTGGTTATAAGTGTGGTAAAACCCTAGCGGTTCTTCTGGTAAGATAACACTTTTAATATTTATATTCTTATTGTAATAATATGCATTTTCTCTTCGTTTTGTGATAAATTCATCAACAAAGGGCAATTTTACCTCTAAAATTGTGGCTTTTAATGGATCTAACCTAAAATTGTAACCTACAATATCATGGGTATACTTAACCTTAGACCCATGAGTCCTTAAAATATTCATTCTCTCGGCAAAGATCTCGTTGTTTGTAAAACAAGCACCACCATCACCCATCCCGCCTAAATTCTTAGAGGGAAAAAAAGAAGTAATTGTAACATCTACATCTGAACTTATGTGTTGTTCATCTATTTTAGCACCAAATGATTGTGCGGCATCTTCAATTACATAAAGGTTGTGTTTATCTGCAATTTTTCTAATTTCTTTATAATTTGCTCTTTGACCAAAAAGATCTACTGCAATTATTGCCTTTGTCTGGGCAGTTATTTTTTCTTCTATCTTTACAGGATCAATATTAAATGTATTATAATCAACATCTGCAAAAACGATTTTATGTCCCAAATGATGAATACAAGATGCAGATGCAAAAAAAGTAAATGGTGTTGTTATTATTTCTGAACCTCTTGGCAAATTCAAAGCATCTAAAGCCAAAACTAATGCTGTTGTTCCTGATGAACAAACAACACAATGCTTTGCATTAACATACTTTGCAAGTTTTTCTTCAAATTGCTTTATTTTTGGTCCCTGAATATAGGTTCCAGAATTTAATATTTCTTGTATTGAATTATCAATTTCTTTTTTTAAATAATCATATTCTGCCTTAGCTGAAAAAAACTCCATGATAATCTACCGCCCAATTCCCTTGTATAATACACCTTTATCTTCAAATACCTTTCTATCAAATACGTTTCTTCCATCCAAAAATACTTTAACACTATTTGTGATTAATACCGGCAATGTTTCCAAAAACTCTTTATGTGCTGTAACTAAAACAACTGCATCAGCCCATTTTAATGCATCACTCATTGTTTTAAAGTCAGAAATCTTTGGAATTAAAGGGTCATATACTTTAACATTTGATTGTTTGTCCGTAAGTAATTTAATAAATGGAATTGCAGGGGTTTCCCTCTCATCTGCAACATTAGGTTTGTAAGAATAACCCAAAACCAAAATCTTTGTATCTTTCATTGGCAACCCTTTTTTGTTTAAGCAGTCTTGTAATAACCCTACAGTGTACTTTGGCATATTATCATTTGTTTCTCTTGCTAGAGAAAGAAACTTAGGGTTTACACCTTTATGTCTTGCATACTCTATCAAATAATAGGGATCAACAGGAATACAATGCCCTCCAATACCAACACCTGGATAATGTGCCATAAATGCGTAAGGTTTTGTTGACGCACCATCAATCACTTCTTTAATATCAACATCTATTGCATCTGCAATAATAGCTAATTGATTCACATATGCGATGTTAACATCTCTAAATGTGTTCTCAACAATCTTGGTCATCTCTGCAGCCCTAATTGAACTCATCTTCTTTATTGGGGCATCAAGTATTTTTGAATATAGCTCATATCCCTCATCTAATGATTGTTGTGTTAGACCGCCAATACATCTTGGAATATTATCTACTTCATATTTAGCATTCCCTGGATCTATTCTTTCTGGGCAATGAACCAATCTATAATCTTTGTCAACAATCCAACCTGCAGCATCAAACAAAGGTTTAACAACTTCTTCCATTGTGCCAGGATTAACTGTTGATTCTTCAACAACAAGTATATCTTTTTTTGCATGATTAATTACAAGCTTTGTTGCATTTATCACAAAACTATAATCTGGATTTTTATCTTCATCAACCGGTGTTGGCACACAAATAACAAATGTGTCTGCCTCTTTCAAACGAGAAACATCAGAAGTAAAATCGTTGTTCTTAAACTTAACAAATCCAGCCTCAGGGATTCTTCCTTTAATTTCAGTAATCCCCTGTTTTAACTCATAAAGTTTCTCAACGTTAACATCAAAACCAAAAACATCAAGACCTTTTAATTTTGCTTGAAAATACAATGGCAAACCAACATAACCTAAACCTATTATACACAGTTTCATTTAATCCCTTCTAAGTTCATCTATAGGTACATCCTTAATAATTTTTGCAGGATTGCCAACATAAACTTTTTTTGATAAAGTGCTCTTTGTAACAACACTACCTGCACCAATCACTGTTTCTTCTTCAATGATCACTCCTGGAAGAATAACTACTCCTGCACCAATTCTACAATTATCTTTTGCAATTACTCCTTTTCTTAATGCAAACCGTTTTTCCGTGCGCCCCATAAATTTATCATTTGATGTTACTGCACACGGACCAAAAAAACAACCTGAACCTATCTGTGAGTCTGAAGTTATATACACATGTGATTGTAGTTTTGAATTATCGCCTATAACACAATTGTTTTCAATGAGTGTGTTTCTACCTACAATTACATTCTTGCCCAAAGCTACATTTTCTCTAATTTCTGCAAAGTCGGCAATAAAACAATTCTCATTTATTTCAACATTTGAATAAATCACAGCATTAACGCCAATCTTTGTTCCAGATTTAATATGAGTCTGTTTAGTTTCTAAATCTTTTAAGGTGGAATTTTTTCCCCTACTTACTGTTTTTCCAATTATTGTATTTGAATCTATTGAAACATCATTCTCGATTACACAATTATCCAATATACAATTATTTCCTACAGAAATATCATTTCCTCTAAATTCCACATTATTTCCTACAATTACATTCTGTCCTAGTTTCACCATATTTTCACCGACTATAATTCATACCTTTTCCCAATTTCTGCAAATCTAATTCTACTAACTAAATCAATTGAAGGTTTTGCATCTAAAATTCCAAAACCATTTCCTGCAATTGCCTGTTTATAACACTCAGTATGCAAATCTGTAAATCCCTCAGAGAATTCTATTTCTTTATTGTCATCATAAGTTATGTGTCTGTATGTGGCTTTTCCTTTCTCAATTAGTTCTTTTGGAACATCATTTCTATCAATAGATAAAAACCAATTAACATTTGCTTTTTCCAAAAATAATTTCCCCCTGACTTTATGTGAATCCATACTCTCAATTATAAACGATTTTGGTTTGCCAAATACCCATATCAACATATCAAACAGATGAACACCTATATTAGTTGCAATACCGCCAGACTTTTCAAGATCCCCTTTCCAAGAAACATTGTACCACGGACCTCTAGAGGTTACATATTGCATATTTAGTTCATAAATTTTGTCTGTTCTTGCAACTTCTTCTTTGAGTTTTATAAGTGAAGGTAACAATCTTAATTGTAATATTACATTTATTTTTTTTCCTGTTTCTTTCTCTAACTTTTCTAGTTTTTCAAGATTCCAAGGGTTCAAAACTAGCGGCTTTTCACAAATTACATTTGCGCCATTTCTCAATGCAAAACGTATATGTGCATCATGCAAATAGTTTGGAGAACATATACTTACATAATCTATTTTTTCGTTGCCGTCTATACGTAATTTTTCACAAAATCTATCAAATCTTTCAAATTCTGTAAAAAATTTTGCATTAGGAAAATAACTATCTAAAATTCCTACTGAATCTTTAGGATCTAAAGCGGCAATAAGATTATTACCAGTATCCTTAATCGCTTTTAAGTGCCTAGGAGCGACATAGCCTCCAACACCTGTCATAACAAAATTTACCATTGTATCACCAATATAGTATAAACCAATGTTCAGAAAACATCAGAAAAATAGAAATTGCTAAGATTTTTTTATTCGCTTTGTCTTTGTTAGGTTATTGTTAATTGGCCATCCGCTAAAGGAAAGCTAATTAGTTAATCTAATAGTAATATGATAATTAAGGTTTAAAAAGGTATCTTTTACCTGCCACTTACTATTTCCATTGCATCTCTATGCTTTAGTTCATATTCCTTGCCAACCATGATCTTGTTTTTTACAAGTATTCCTTTAATGAACTTATCACCAAAATCACTATGAAGTTTGTAAGCAAAATCCAAAGCTGTACTCTTTGGAGGCATTAAAAAACAGTCTGGTAAAACTCTGCCTTCTGAATCTGCCAATTTGTTGACGCCTGCAGGAAATATTGCAATATACTGCAATGTCTCAAACACAGCTTTTTCTAATATCTCTTGGACGCCAGTTGTATTGTATTTATCCAAAATGTTTTGTTTAACAAACTGTAATGCTTTTGTTTGTTTATCATTTAATTTTTCCTGAGCAATTATTTTAAAATCTTTTGCACCTTGCAAATATTCAATCAAACCTGCTTTTGATGCTTCCTTTAACGCTAACTCAGATTCTGATGAAACTCTAATCATTAAAAGAGTTGGATACTTTTCTTGCAATCTTTTGAAATTAGTTTCCGCAATTGGAACATCAATCTTATTTGCAGCAATCACAATAGGCTTTGATTCACGTCTTAAAATTCTTGCAAATTCTCTTACTTGATCAGGAGTCCAAGTATTCATGAACTCAGGAAAGTTTCTAATCGCTTTTTCAAGCTGAGGCATTTTAACACTTAAACCTGAAACAATTTCTATTAATGCATCAATCAACTTTTTCTTTTGTGATGCTTGTGTTTTCGCAACCCTCTCCCAATTCTTTGTCAACACTTGGTAAAACCACATGTCAAGTTCATATTCTAAAAAATCAATATCTTTTATAGGATCATAATTTCCTGCACCAACAGGTTCACCTTTTTCATTAACAGAACCTGAAACATCAACAACATGAATTAAAACATCAGCATTTCTTAAATCATCTAAAAATTTATTTCCTAATCCTTTGCCTTCATGTGCTCCTGGCACTAATCCAGCAACATCAATAATATCAACAGGCACATATCTTGTATGATTAATACAAAAACCTGTACGAGGATTACATTGAACATTAAATTCTTTGTCAACACATTCAATTCTTACAAATCCAACACCTTTGTTAGGCTCAATTGTAGTAAATGGATAATTTGCTATTTCAGCATCAGCCAAAGTTAATGCTCTAAAAAGGGTGCTTTTTCCCGCAGAAGGTTTTCCAACAAGTCCAACTAACATATCTAATCACAGTATACAAATTTGAGTACAAAACACTTTATAAACTTTGTTTTGCTATATTGATAAGAATTATATGGTTAAGTACTATTTGTTATGTTTAAGATAAGGTGATTTTGTGGATTTAAAAGAGTGGTTCAGTAACAATTGGAAACATATTTTCATTTTACTTTTGATTTTCTTAGTTGCATTCGGTTTTAGGGCACACATTTTAAGATATGATTTACTTTTCGAATTCGATACTTATTGGCACACAAGAATGGATGGCTACTTGATACAAACTGGACAATTGCCCGATGAAGATTATATTGGAACATATCACGATGCAGAAAAAGGATTACAGCAAGAAAGATATGCTTTGTTTTGGGGAGCAGGAGCTTTAATCTACAAAATTGTTTACTTTGGTGCAGCCTATGATTTAGAAAAAATGCTAGCACTTGTTAGAGTGTTGCCTGCATTATACGGAGCATTAACAGCATTAGCAGTTTATTTGTTGTTCAGATGGGCCTACAAAAGCAGAAAGATTGGGTATATTGCCGGATTTGTTACTGCAGTAATGCCAGGATACATTTACAGAACAATGGGTGGATTCTATGAAGAAGATTCATTTGGGTTCTTGTGGATGGCATTGGGATTTGCATTTTTAGTTAGAGCTGTAAGAGATCCTTTGTTTACAAAAGAAAATGCAATTTATTCTGCGTTGGCAGGAATTTGTTTTGGAATAATGGCTTGGTCATGGAAGGTTTTCTTTATTGTACCAGTAATATTAGAAGCATATGCTATTGTAACATTACTTTGGAACTGGTTCAGAGGTTTAGACAAAAAACAACTCATGGCATTAGCTGGATTGTTTGCAATATGCTTTGTAATAACTGCTGGTATTGCAACTTGGGCTTATGGCTCAGAATGGTTTGATTACCAAGTTAATTATGCAAAAGGATTCTTGGGAATTGAAGGTGGAAAACAAGTTTACAATGCTTCTTCAGGAGTTGGAGAAGAAAATTCAGGGTATCAATTCTTTGGAACAAAATATGGTGTATTCAACATATTTGTTGTTTTAGGGGTTATTGCCGCAATCTATGGATTATATAGAAAGAAAAATGATTTCACCACATTCTTGTTTTTGTTCTGGGGCCTAGGAACATTTTACTTAGCATGGAACAAATTAAAAGCAACATATTGGTTTGGATTAGGATTATCAATATTAACTGCATTAGCATTGGCAGAGATTTACATTTACATTTCAAACCTTGAGGATAAAAAACAAACTGCAATAAAAGTTGCAACAGTTACTGTTTGTTTGCTTTTGTTAGCAGGCGGAGTTGCATCAGGAGTAATATTTACGCACAGTCATGTACCAAATATAATTTCAGATGATGGTTGGAAAGACACAGTTTTCTGGATGAGAGATAACATCCCTGAATATTCAAAAAGTTTTAATTGGTGGAATTGGGGACATTGGATAACAACTATTGGAAATTTAAGGGCATCATCAGATAACACAAATTTTGATGGGCAAGCAAACAGAGACTTTTCAATGTTTGTAATTGACACAAATTTGCAAAGCGCATTAGGAATAATAAAAGCATATGACGCAGATTATGTTGTTTTATCAAGTGAGGATATCGCAAACCAAATGGTTTATGCAACCTATGCTTACAAAGTAGGATCTAGCGATTATAGAGTTTCAAGCCACTTTGGAATTGTAATGCCTTGTAGAAAAAGTTCAAATCCTGTAACAAACTTGATTGAATATAATTGTGGTGGCAATAAAATCGGAGAAAAACAAATGGCTGGATTCGCAACTAACTGGCAATCCAAACCAAACGATTTGTACAGTGGCAAAATCCCAATATTTTATTACACAAATTCACAAAAGAATCAATTATGGATGATAAACAACGTAAACAACGATTCAATTGGTGCAAAACTTTGGTTTAACTCAATTGAAACACAAAAATACTTTGAATTGGTTTATGATAATGGTTATCAAAAGATTTTCAAAGTAAACAAGGATCAATTTAAAGATGTACAAATGCACATGGTTGATATGAATTTACAACAAATAGAGGAATGGAATTCAAAGCTTTGGTGGTTGGATCAAAACACACCAACGCCAATAAAGCCAAATTAAGGGAGCAATATGAATCCTCTTTTCATTTATTTTATAGAAGCGATAATTGCATTTGGCATTACTTTTTACATCATTAACAAATACATTCCTGGAGCATTAAGAAAAGAGCTCATAGGAATAGATGTTCACAAAGTGGATAAACCAAAGGTTGCAAATTATGGTGGATTCGCAATTGTTATTGGTTTCTTATTTGGATTAGGATTTGCATTTCCATTTGTTAATCAAACAACAAGGTTATTACTTTTAATTCCTGCATTTGCAATTGTATTAGCTGGATTTGTTGGTTTAATTGATGATCTAATCGAACTAAGTATTGTAAAGAAAATTATTTTATCTTTTATTTGTGCAATTCCATTAGTTATAACCAAGGTTGGATTAACTGTTATCAATCTTCCATTTCTAGGACATGTTGATTTAGGAATATTTTATGTAATTTTGTTTGTTCCAATCTATTTTGCAATACTTGTTAATATGACAAACATGTTAGCTGGCTACAATGGATTAGAAGTTGGAATGGGAATAATAACAACATCTGCATTAGCAATCATTTTCTTAATTCAAGGAAATACAAACATGTTGATTTTATTAATACCTTATATTGCAACATTATTAGCATTTTACATTTTCAATAGATATCCGGCAAAAGTGTTTATTGGAGATGTAGGCACATTAACAATTGGAGCAATATTAGCAAGTGCAGCAATAATTGGAAATGCTGAATCTGTTGTTTTATTTTTGTGTATTCCTTACATTGTACATTTTGCTCTTTATGCAATCTACACATTTATCTTCATACAAAAATATGGAGATCCAAAGATTTCAAGTGTTGATAAAAATGGAATATTAACTCCAATGTATTTTGACAAAGACAAAAAACAAAAGGCATGGCACAAGCTATATTTCTTAATAGAACATTGGTTTTATCCTCTAACTGAACAAAAACTAGTTAATATTTTCTTAACTACACAATTCATTCTAAACCTAGTTGTTATACTTATTTACGCCTTGTTCTAAACAAAGCATAAGAAAGTATTTTAATATGTTATTCGCTTATTATAATTATGCCACGTAAAGCTGTAAGCAAAAAAATGAGAGATTTTTGGAAACAAAAGTCTTCAGATCCAACAAAACCCAAGGTTGAAGAAAAAACTGAAAAACCGATTGTAAGACATCCTGCCACAACAATAAGATCTGAAAGACACAAAAGAATTATACTTTATTTAGACAAAGCATTAAATTTTGAAGATTTTATCTTCGAGAATGAAACTGTAAGTCAAGAATTTGTTGACGCACATATACGCGAAAACTCGAGGCCAGAAACTATCGCAATAGCTGCAGAAATTGAAGAAAGAATTATAGCTGCTGGAGGAGCAAATGAAATCATTTTATTGCATCCTTGTAATGCAGCATACAGTAATTTCAGATATAAACCAGATGTTTACATTAAAATGCTTCTGGAACTGGGAAAAAAGCTAATAAAAGATAAAAGACATTTAAATGAATGTTCTGAAATAAAGAGAGTTATAAAAGATGTTCTTACTTACATAGGAGCATTAGATAAAGATGCTGATGTTGTAAGACCAACAGTGTTTGACACAAACGTCGTAGATTTTTTTGAACGTACTGCATTAAGACTTCCAAATTTTTTAACGCATAACTACAATAGCGTATTAAACAAAATAGAACCTGGTGTTTTTAAGGTAATATTAAAAGGAAGTTTCAGAGGAGATACTAACGAAAGCTTGAAAGAAGAAACAAGAAGAATCCACGAAAGCGAAAAGAAGAAAGGAAAAGAAACAGAGGAATTTGTTTTCTCTATTGTTTTGAATCCTGAAATTGTAAATGTTTTATTAGGATTAAAGGTTCTAAGTACAGATTATAGTGCAATAAGTGCACATCATTTAGGAAATGCTGAAAATGCAAAAAACTTGTTGTATGAAAAAGTTGCAGGAAAATTAACCGATATAGATATGGCTGCATTAAAAACTAGAAATCCTAAACTAAAAGGAACAAAAAAATACTTTGCAGAGTTATTAGAAAATACTGAAGAACTTTCAAAACATCTTGGCGAGGGTGAAATAAAAGGACTTTATGAGATTATTGAAGATTTAGCATCAAGATTTAAAACTGGAAATAATATTGGCCTGATTGACGGTTTTGTTGTTTTCAAATATTCTGAAAAGACAGTATGTGTTCCAATTGAAGTAAAATCAAGTTTAATTAATGAGAAAAAAGGACAACAAGAAAAAAGAACAGTTATGACTTCTTTTTGGTTAAACATGTTGTTTAACAAAGAGTTTAGATCAAATGTTTTAGCAGAAAACACTCCTGTTAAAGTATATCACACAGTAAATGTTGCAAGAAACAAAAATACTATTTTTATTGAATCAGATAATAGATTAAGAAGAATCGAATTACCAAATGGTTCAAACGGTAACTAAAATTATAAATCCATAATAAATTCAGGCTCAAATTAGAATTAATCAAATAACCTTGTTCCTAGAATCAGAAAATATATAGAGCGCAGGAAGGTGATGGGTTAATGTATCTGAGACTACCGATGTGTACACTAGTCAGAGCACCCAAGACAATAGGATTGATAGAATCTGTCCCAACACAAGTAAATCACGAGGATTAACCCATGTACATCGTCACAAACCTACATCTTCCTTCAAAAACGAAGGTCCCGCAAGTATTACACGAGGTAATACTATATAATGTATAGAGCGATTAGTTTATATGGCTTATGTAGTAATAAAAGTAATAAAAAATGAGAAAAAAGGTTAGAAAAATTAATTCTTTTTATTGTCATTCCAACAATAATCAAAATATGTTTTCATCATATTCTTCATATCTGAATGATCATTCAAAACACTCATATGATGTATCTCATCATCATGCTTGCTTAATCTAACAACTAACTTATTATCATCGATCAAATAAGC
>Ga0172371_10003094_pt1 | contig 25977 bp, 19 predicted proteins | sample Lak12m_FD_114543 | JGI IMG/M metagenome (GOLD analysis project Ga0172371, IMG submission 114543) | Freshwater microbial communities from Kabuno Bay, South-Kivu, Congo - kab_022012_12m | ecosystem: Environmental > Aquatic > Freshwater > Lake | place: Democratic Republic of the Congo: South-Kivu... | reverse complement strand
TAAATGTATGAGTTGGGCTGACAATCAGTGATAAGGGCACACAACATGAAGATGTGGTCCGGAAAGATCATACTGGGAATGTTTCTCGGCCTCGGGATGTCAGTACTCAACGGTTGTGTGGGACTCGGGAGTGGATCGCTGCCGCCGAGGTTAGATGCTGCCGAAAGAGCGAAGCTCCAAGATGCGCACCTCAATCTAACGGTGGGCGTTGCGACCAATGCCGCTGGAGGGGACCTCGTGATTTCCCGGCTCCAGCGGACCAAACTGTTCGATACGGTCGATTACGTGGATCGCCTGCCAACTCCGCCACAAGTGCTTGCAAAGTTGGAAAGTACGCCATATGGCACTGCTACAGTCCCGGTTTACACCCTCCTGACCTTCGGAATAATACCTACCGCAGTGCCCGAACCCTACAGCTTTGGCTGTACCTTTTACTCACCGCGCCATCCAGAGCGTGCGGTCAGGGTTGAGTATTTGTATTACAGCCGGACAACCCTTGGATGGGTGGCCGGTCTCTTGGCGTTGTCTCCCAATATTGTGCTGGCACCATGGTCACCCGATGAGCACCCCCGTTTTTATGATCGCTTGAGCCTCGCGATTCTAGAACATTCTGGGGAGATCCTGAATCTAACGAAATGACACAAACCGAAACCAAGGTGCCCAACATCCGTTTGGAACGCGACAGTCTTCCGCGCCGAGCCGTGGAAGACTGCGGTTCAAACAGTGCGTTTATGAAGAACACTGACACAGTCTTGCTTGGGTGTCTGTTTCTGCTCACCTCGTGCGCGGAGGCTGAGAGGATCGCCGGACAGAGTGTCTGGCGCAAGGTCGAGATTGACCTGGCTCAGCTGGATGCCAGAGGGTTACGCGGCCCGGCCGATGGAAAGGTCTCTGTGTCCTACGAGTTCTGCATCCCGGACACACCGGAGTGCAGAACGCGCGTAAAGAGTATCGACCGTACGGTGCAGTTCATGCCCGGGTCACGAGGCAGAATCGGAGCGAGGGAGAAGGAGTGTCTCTGTATCGGCTCAACGTATCAGGAGGACTACAAGAAAGTCCTTCAAGCACTGGCCGAACTGCCCTACGTCGAACGAATTATCGAGTGCCATTTTGAGTAGAACGCCTCGACACGACCATAGGAGGCGACATTCAATGGCTGCACCTGTGCGACGGTGATGGTAATTTATCCCCATGAAACGATCAGTTGCTGCCGGTGTTGTCCTGTTTGCCCTGCCGGGCTTTGTCCTAGCCTCATCCAACCGCCTTGAATTCACACGGATGGTGGCGCATTGGGCGGAGTATGCGGACACGGGGTATGTGCAGTTCGTGGAGGATGCGAACGTTGAGATTGCGCAGGTGGGTTTTTACGGGGCGCATTTCTGGAGCCTTGCCCATACCCCCTTCGGCAGCGGCTATCCCGCCCATTTCCCCACGCAGGGCCTTGCCCAGTGCGGCGGCTGGTTCCAGAACCTGAATGCAGAACTGCACAGGCGTAGCGTCAGAGTAATCGGTCATTTCAACGTGGAGTTTCTGGTTGGCGATCCTGACTCGCCGGAAGGTCCCCGCGGGTTCTTCAAGTTCTACCGTGATCTCTGGGATCCCGCCGAACTCGGGCCAAAGCCGGTTGCCGACCCGCTTGAGTTGCTTGAGAAACAGGCGGACGGCAAGCCTATCACGAATAACAACTATAGCATCGGCGGTATGCGCGAGTATTGGGGCTGCCTGAATAACCCCCACTGGAGGGGAGTCCTCAAGGCGTGGGTGAAACGCGGGATTGAACGCGGTGTCGACGGGTACATGATCAACTACTTCTACCGTCACAACTGCCTCTGTCCCTATTGCGTTGCAGCCTTCAAGAAGTACATGTCCGAGCACTTCACGCCGGAAGACCTGGCAAAGAACTTCGGCATCACCAACCTTGAACAGCATGTCTTCCCTGAGATCGTCTCCTGGCATCCACCCGCGGAGTCCACGCCGCTGCGCCGCGAAATGCTCCGCTTCTCGCAGATTGCCAACAAGGCGGCGTTTGATGAGGTGTTCATCACGTATGGCCGGTCACTGAAACCGGACCTGATAGTCGGGCAGTGGAATCACCTCGGCAATTTCGGTCAGCTCAGCGGCGACGAGCGATGCCTGCTTCCCGCCGAACTGTGGGGAAGAGGCGAGGACTACCTCTGGTACAGCACGGGTGATGCCGGACACTACACCGACCTCGCCGAACACTATCTCGGCGAGGGCACGCTCCAGGCGCGCTACATCCTCGGAGCGTTCGATGACAAGCCATTTACGCTGGGCAAGTACGAATCTACCCGGACGCGTGTGAGCATTGCCGAACTGATTGCGAACGGCGGCGCTCCGATGGGGTTCTACACCAGTTTCAAGGATCCCATGGCGCGGGAGGAGATTGTCCGGTACTACGGGTTCATCAAGAAGCACGAGGATCTCTTCAAGGCCAATAGACCATACGCGGAGACGGTGCTGGTGTATCCCCGTGGTCGTGTCCACGAGGGCGATATTGAGGCGGTGAAGGCATTCTGGAATCTCGGGACGCAGTTGCTCGACAAACACGTGCTGTTCGATGTCGTGCCTGACGACATGCTGATGGCCGGGGGGACTAGTGGGTATCGCCGCGTGTTCCTTTACACCGACACGGTGACGAATGACGTGTTGACTGGCCTGAGCACGTTCGATGTCCCGTGGACGGTGCGGGTGTCAGGCAGTCGTCCCGCGCAGGGCAAGGACATCGTACTGCATTTCGTCAACTACAACCGCGAGGAGCCGGCGGAGAAGCACAGTGCCGGCGGCGGGATCAAGGACGAGAAACCGATCGCGGTTGCGCCATTTGCTGTTGAGTTCGTGATTCCTTCCGGCATGCGCGTGAAGAGACTGCAATTCATGAGCCCTGAAACGCCGGATCCTGTGAAGGTGAAATGGAGGATGCGTGACGGTCGGTTGTGCTTCCAGGTGCCGGGCTTCCTCGTGTATGGGGTGGTTAGGGTGGGGATGAAGTAGTGGCCTTCTTGATCACCGTTACCTTCTGCGCGCAATCTGAACAGCAGAACCGCAGAATAGTGAATATCGAATTGCGAAGGACGGAACTTGGGCATTCGCAGACTCACCACCAGAATGGTGCAGCCAAGTCGTCAGGGTAATCAGGATTGCAGACGGACAGCAGAAAAATGAAACCGCAGATGAACGCAGAGGTACGCGGACGGAGAAGCCAGTGGGCGTCTCCTTGCTCTGATATCAACGTTCATCTGCGTTGATCTGCGTTTGCCTTCGTCCGGAACTCCGATTGACGCACCTGCAAGCATGGCTGTTGTCCAGAGACCGCGGGCAGGAATGCCCGCGGTACGGTAACCGCGGCTGCACTCACCGTCACAGCTTCTGCATGAACTGGAAGATGCGGTCCTGCGCGCCCGGCAGGCCCTCGTGTCCGAAGTCCGGGTATTCCACAAGGGACTTCTTTGACTTGATCTTGTTATATGCCGAGAACTGCGTCGAGGGCGGACAGATCGTGTCCATGTAGCTCACGAACATGAGGACCTCCGCCTTGATTCGCGGCGCGAGGAACTGGACGTCGATGTAGCCCAGTTTCGTGAAGATTTCCTCCTCGCGTTCGTGGAGGGGATCGAAGAAGCGGAAGTACTGCCTCAGTTCCTCGTACGCATCCTTTGCCTGGTCTATGTCCCACACGCGCCTGTAGTCGCAGAGGAACGGGAACATGGGGGCGGCCAGCTTGATGCGCGGTTCGAGAGCCACGCACGCCAGTGTGAGGCCGCCGCCCTGGCTGCCGCCTGTCGCGCCGACGCGTTTCGGATCCACGTTCGGCATATCCATGACGACACGGGCCATCTGTGCCGTATCGAGATAGATCTGGCGGAAAAGCAGCTTGTCGGGATGATCGTCGAGGCCGCGGATGATATGCCCGCGCAGGGTGTTGCCTTTTACCCCGCCGATGTCTTCTGACTTACCGCCCTGTCCGCGACAATCCATTGCCGCTACGGTATAACCTGCGGCCGCATGGGGAAGGAGCCCTGTCCAGTCTCCTGCGTTTCCGGAATAGCCGTGAAGCATGAGAAGGGCGGGGTTACGGCCGGCCATCTTCTTTGGCCTGGCGAGCTTGGCGTGGATGCGCGCCCCGCCGACGCCGGTGAAATACATGTCCATGCAGTCCGCGAATGGCGTTTTGAAGCCCGAGTCAACGAGTTTGACGTCAGGGTCCGTGGCCCGCATCTGCTTGAGACCGCGCTCCCAGTATGCGTCGAAGTCCTTCGGACGCGGATTGACACCCTTGTACTTCAGCAACTTCGCTTTCGGCATGTCGAATAACAGTGGCATTTGAGTCTCCTTTGTCTGTGGGTTGTGTTTCTTGTGCTTACAGCATGATACAGTGATACTCAACGTATAAGCCATTGTAGCCACGGCGCTCTGCCGCCGTGTCTGGGACGCCCCGACCGAGCGGGGCGGCTACAACATGGATCGACAAGCTCAATTTCTACACCTTCCCCGTCAACAATTTATGGCGCGCTTCCCGACGCCAGGCTTCCGTCTTCGGGAAATCAGAGAAACTCTTGATAGGGGCGAGCAACTTGCTGTTCCGGTCCACTCCAAGTGTCTGGAGCAGGCGATAGTCCTGCATGCTCTCGCCGAACATCTCCCAGCGTATCGAGTCCACGGGCCCGTTCGCGCCCGGATATACGCAGAACGTGTCGCCGTACGCCCATCCGCGATCCCAGAACAGGCCGTCCTGAACGATATACGGGTCGATCATTTCCCGGGTTTGTGATCTGTACCAGTAACTGTATCCCCAGTGCAGAAATCCCTTGAACGGCCAGCGATAGAACAACAGACCGTGCATGGCAATCTTGGCGAGCGGCGTATCCATGAGCCGGTTGATGTAAGGACCGCGCGGCCCGCAGCAGTAGTAGCACCAGCTTGAGATGCCGGCCTTGTGGAAATCGAGTGCGGTCTGGATGCTGGGCACCGGTATGTCCACCAGTCCCTGCTGCGCGAACTCGATCTGGCTGAGGGCGTCCATGAACTTCATCCACGGGGCCAGTTCCTTCATCATTGTCCGTGCCGCCCGGTAGTTCTTCAGATGCTCTTCGCCATGCGGTTCGTCCGACAGGTGGAAGAATGTACGGTCCAGGTGACCCTCGCGCTTCAGGAATGAATGCATCTGGGGGATATACTGCTGCAGGAAACGCCGGTAGGTGGGCGAGGTGGCCCCGGTGGACGGCGGCCACAGCCTCTTCTCATCCTCGCCCTGGCCCTCATATATCCTGATGGCATGTTTCACGCCCCACTGTGTGAAGAGGTGATTCCACTCGAAGTGTTCAACGCCGCACTGGCGTGCCAGCCGCATGTAGCGTCGAACGTCGGACCAGTCGAACTCGTAGCGGTCCTTGCCACGCCGATGTACCTTGAGCAACTGGGTCGGGCGTTTGACGCCGTCAGTAGGCGGAGTGAAGCAGGGGACCAGTACCCCCGACTGGCCGTGCTCGGCCACGTCGCGGAAATAGGCAGGCAGGATTTCCCAAAGGCGCTTGTCTGAGATGCGGGTCTTGTACCAGTCCATCAGGGAATCAACGTAGAACCACTGGACGATCGGGAAATCGCGCCGCTTCTGCAGAACCACGTCGTAGAGGCGCACCGAGGCTTTGTGCTGCTGGGGCTTCCCACCTTCCGGGGTAACCCTGACCCGGATGCTGTATTGTCCGGGGCGGGTACCGCGACCGGGACGGACAGTGATCCAGAACGAGTGTGTTTCGCCCTGCGCCAGCATGACGCTGTTTTCGTCAAACAGCGGGTCCGGCACGTAACCCGGCACCTTGCCAATCCCCTCCATGTCCAGCGGGTCGAACTTGGTGGCCGTGTTGTGGTGCAGCATCGGCACATAGCCAACACGCCGCACACGCACGGTCCAGCCGCCGGGTCCTTCCGCCTCAACAGAGACCCGCAGCTTCTCGTCCGTCGTACGCATCGCAACCTGGAAACTCATCTGCTCGTTCAGCGCCCCTTCGAGCAGGGGCAGGGCACCTTCGCGTGGCATTCCCGAGAGCGGATAGTGGCGGACACAAGATGAGGTGAGACAGGACCGAAGATTCATGCAGTCTCCTTGCCTTTTTTCGTACGATTGCCGGTGAAAGCGCGCTATATACCATGAGGTTACGGGCAGGGGAAGTAATCAGTTGGCAGTGGAGGACTACTTCCGGGAGGAATACCGATGCAGACATGCCGACGAAGCTTTGCGTTTGTGCTTACAGGTATCTTGTCGGTTCAGCAGTCGCTTTGCGTGCCTGGCAGGCTGGAGACCGCGGTGTATGAGTTCACCGACGGTGGAACGCCAGTGGTTGCGAACTGGCCCGAAAAGCACAAGCTGTACGTTGGCATCCAATCGGCCGACCCGGCCCGCCGTAACCTGCGGGTCTATGATATTGGCCGCGACGGCAAACCAGAGGGCACACCACGACTCTATGCGGACCATCCTGATGTTCTGCCGTCGCCGATACCATCCGGCGGCTGGAGCTCCATCACATGCATGCGTGTGGACACAGTGCACAGGAAGCTTCTCTTCGGTGTTGGTGTCGCCGGGGTTGCCCCGATTGGCGAGCAGTTCAAGAACCCACTGGTGGTCTATGACCTGGACGAGAAGGGCGAGCCAACCGGCCTTCCCCGTGCATACGATTTTGGTAATCCCTACAAGGCGTTAAACGCACTGGCCATGCATCCCTCCGGCAAAGTGCTCTACGTAGCCGGGTGGGGTATGGCAGCGGTGTCCTGTCTGCAACTTGACGCGAACGGGAACCCGACCGGTGAACCGGTTGTCCAGCCTGTTGGCGCGCATGGCAAGTACTCGCTGGCCATAAGACAGGACGGGCGGAAACTCTATGCAGGCGCCTACCAGCTTACGCTGGAGGTGTGTGATCTCGATGAGAACGGCGCATTCACCGGTAAACCACGTTCGTACCAGGGAAAGAATCCGCCGGACGAATACCTTACACGTACGGTCCTGCTGAAGGGCGGGTTGTACGTACGCGGGCCGGGCAAACGGATTGCGTGTTTACCCCTTGATGAACAGGGCGAACCAGCCGGCGAATTGCGGACCGTCGGTTCCGACCAGGTCGAATTCATCGCGCCCGGCAGTGCGGCTGACCGGCTTGTCGCGGCGATGCCGTCTGTTCTTCCGGACGTGATCACCGGTAGGCCGGTGACGAACGGATGCCGGGTGGCGGAGATGGCCGCGGCTGCTGATGGGGCACTGAGCGTTGCAGCTGAGAGTGAGGTGATACCGAGGGCGCGTCCCGTGGACCTTGCCTCGCAACCAGGTGTTGTGGTGGCTGTGCAGACACTTGGCAACGGCTTCCTGGGGAACTGGTACAAGGGATTGGAGACGCGGGTCACTGTTACAGATGTTCAGACCGAGGGAGTGCCGGTACCAGTGGCGCGCCGTATCGCGTTTGCCCCGTGGGGACAGTACCTGCGTTTCGAATACTCGGCTGCACATGATGCTGTCTATGCAGCCAGCTCAAACCGTCTCCAGTGGGCCTTCCTTTCCGCCGGAACGGACAAGGTCGAGCAGACTGCGTTGACGATGGGCAATGGCGTTATCGCACTGGATGAGGCGGCCGGGACTCTCTATGCCGCCACGAGCGACGGCCGGGTGGCGGTGCGCAAAGTCGGCCCTGATGGTGGTGTCCTGCCTGACGAAACACTGCTTGTGGCCGGAGTGAATCCGATCCGCGCACTGCTCGTGCATCCCCGAACACGGAAAGTATATGTGGTTGGGATTCCAGTTACCGATGTAAAACCCGATGCCAGCCTGATTCCAGTGCCGGGCGGGTACTATGACCAGTCTGTTGCATTGGATGCCGAACGGGGACGCCTGTACCTGGCCGGCGGAATGAACGGCACCACCAACGTGATGGTCTGGAAACTTGACGCAGCCGGGAATCCTGCCGGAAGCGGACCGGCGCGTTTCCCGGATGGGTTCGGTAAGGCTGGGCGCCGGAACCTGCTTGGTGCGCTATGGCTGAATACAGCGAAGCGCAGACTGTACGTTGGTGGAGCGCCTGAAAATCCGGAGGCGGGCGAAACGATGATCGCCGGCTATGACCTTGACGATTCCGGTGACCCGGTAGGCAAAGCGCGAGTTTACCCCGCCGGTTCGCAGACACGTGGCATGTTTGTCTTGTCACCGACAGCAGACGGCAAGGGCTTCTACGAGGGCGGATGGGGCTATGCCGGCTTCTACAGGCATGTGCTGGATGAACAGGGCGATCCGACGGGTGAGCCTGTCTTTGCGTCCGTCGGATCAAACGGAAAATCGGCACTGCAGATGACGAAGGACGGACTGCGCCTCCTTGCCGGTTCCTACGACGCTGCCCTGGAAGTCCTGGATCTCCGCCAGGATGGAACCTGGATCCCGGGGTTCACGGCGGTTCTCAACAGTGATACACGGAGCACAAAGATTGGCGATATCACGGAAGGTCGTCCTTCGAACTGGACCAATCTGGATGGACTCCTCCAGGATCGGAGCGGAATTTGCGTGGTGCGCTGTGAGCTTACGGGGTCGCGTATCAGTTGCGCCAAGGTAAAGTTCGAGTTCCGGATGAAAGACGTAGTGTCGAAACCGCCGGCCGAGCTGTCGGATACGGTTCTCGGGAACGTGGCTGCTGTCTTTGTGCCCGGGTATGGGGGTGACGAGTGGAATGACCTGGCCAGGGCCATTCACACGGCAGGGCAACACTTTGAGCGCTACCGCGAAATGGCCGGCCGGTATGCTGTAGCTGCGAAAGACAGGCCCAAACAGTTTCTTGTCGCGAACGGTCTTATCCCGGTGGATGCATCGGCTACTGCACTGGAGGCAGGCCTGGATGCTGCAGCAATGGTTGGCCATAACTCGCTCGAGATCTGGGGATGGGGAAATCTACCCGGTGAGGAAATGCGCCGGACTGCTGCCCGCCACGGTTTCAACAGTTTCCGCAAGGCCGTGTACAACCCGCCCTCATACTTCAGCTACGATCAAAACCTGTTGACCCCCGAGGCCCTGGACAAATGGACTTCTGATTTCCTTACCCAGGGACAAAAGGCCATGGGCATGAAGCCTGAAGAACTGGCCCTGTTCCATATCGGCGATGAGCCGGGCTGGTATTATCCTTCAAGCATCGACAGCGTTTCCACGAATGCCGGGCGGCTGGCATATTTCCACGGGTATCTGAAGCGCAAGGGTTTCGAGCCGGCGTTCTTCGGCAAGACTGGCTGGGACCAGGTGAAGCCCATCAAACTGAGCGAAGTCAAGACCCGTGAAGACCGGCGGCTGCACCTGTGGACGGTGCGTTTCTTCCCCGAGTGTATCAGCGAGGGTTTTGCCGCGACCACGGGGGCGATGCAGCGGCGATTCCATCCCGGCGTGCTGACGGGCATGAACCTCAATAACTGGCCGGGCACCTACTTTGTTCCTTCGCCCGGCGTCAAGATTGCCAACAACTGGGACAGCGGCGCGGATGCCGGGATGGGGCTGCCGGACTGGTTCGACCTCGGTCGGAAAAAGGCTGTTTCCTGCATGTGGACGGAAGATTGGTTTGGGGATTCCGATGCCCAGAACTGGTCGCTTTATTCCGATCTTCTTCGCTGTGCTTCGCGAGAGGGCGGGGTTGAATTCGGCAGCTATGTGATCGGGCATACCGTCGGCAGGATGCCGGAAGGCGGCGTGTGCAAAATCATGTCGCTGGCCGGTCACGGGGCAAAGGTGTTCGATTTCTACATCTTTGCCTCGGCGTACGCGTTCGGTGACTGCTGGTCCGAATACGAAGGTGCATACCGTGCTTTCAGTGAGGGCACTCGCATGCTCGGCAGGAGCGAAAGCCTCCTTTACCCGGGACGTCCCCGAGACGGCACGGTTGCCATACTGTTTCCGCAGACCAGCCAGGCATGGAACACCAACTCGGCTGCATGCTGCTACATGTCGGAGCTCTATGGACTGCATGCCGGACTCATCCACGAAAGCTTCCCTGTCGATTTCATCGATGATTTCGATGTGGAAGGGGATGTTCTGGGAAGACGCCAGTACTCGGTCCTGTATGTGACAGCGCCGAATCTCTCAGAGAAGGCACAGAAAGCCATAGTATCGTGGACAAAGGCGGGGGGAACGCTTGTCATGATGCCGGGCGCCTGCGCGGCGGACGAGTACAACGATCCCGCGTCGGTGGTGACGGCTTTTGCCGGCAATCCGCATGGCAATGTCGCGCGGGTGGCGGCCCCGCGTCAGCACGAACTCGCCGGATGCCCGCGGACGGAGATACGCCTGACCGATACGCGTGTCGGGACGAACGCGTTGAGCACGCCGGCGCATGTTGTGACGATGAACGGCGGCAAGGACGGTATCATTCTCGCAAAATATGGTGGCGGCACACCGGCCATGACAGAGCGCAAGACAGGAAAGGGCAGGGTGGTAAGCTATGGTTTCTGGCCGGGCATTTCATACTGGTTCTCGCCCGACCGGTCCGAGCGGGATCGCCTGCCTGTTGGCTGGTCGGCCGCGGCACGGCAGGCCGTGACGTATCCGGCGAGGATTGCGAAGGCGCGACGTCATGTTGAGGTCTCCGAACCACTGGTGGAGGCATGCCTGCTTGAATCCGACGCTGGAGTGGCTGTTACACTGCTGAACTGGTCGGGAAAGACGCTTGATTCCGTCAGGTTGACAATCCCGGGGTTGTCGTCGTCAAACGTCCACTCGGTGGAAAAAGGCAAGATCAAGGCAAGGCAGGAGGAGGGGGGACTAGTGGTCTCCCTGCCTCTGCGAACAGTGGATGTCCTTCTGATCGACCGGCAATGATGTGAAGCTGGTGAGGTGAATCATAGAACCCCTTGCGTATGTTCTTGTTGGTAGGGCCGGTTTTACACCGGCCATCCCGCTCAAGCGGGACAAGTAGCCGACATGAAGTCGGCTCTACCAGGTCTTCCATGTGTGAAGAAGCGTTGGACCCAGTACACCAGTCCGGTGTGCCGTTCAATTCACCTGTGCGCAAGCTCGGATGAGATGTCCAGGTACAACTTGATTGCCTCGCCCGGCACGTTGAACGGGATGTGGTTGCCTATGCACATCATGTAGCCGCCGGACATCCGTCCCGTCTCGACCATCGACTCGACCATTGAGCGGATTTCCTTCGGATTGTTCCGCATAAGGATCCTGTTGTCGCCTTCCCCGGCGATGAAGCAGTTCTTGTATCGACGTGCGATTGCCTTGTAGTCGGTGAATGGTTCGCTGATAATCCCCCGGGCGCCGCAGGCCATCACATCGTCGACGAAGGCATTTACGCAGCCGTCCACCATGAAGATAACTTCCTTTCCCGCCTTTCTGAGGATGCTCCAGAATTCCTCGTAACGCGGGAAGATGTACTTCCGCATCCAGGCCGGGCTGCAGACGGGACCGTTTGAGAGGACGATGTCGTCGTGGCAGATCACGAAGTTGACCGGGAGACGCGCGAAGGTGCGGAATACCCGGCGATTGATTTCCGCGAACTCGTCCATAATGCGCTCGAATTCCGGTTCAAGGCAGATTGACAGGAAGTTTTCATACCCGAAGGTAAGCAGGGGCCACATGAACATCGTATTGTAGAACCCTGCGGCCGAAGATGAACCGGCGGGGGCATGGTCGCCCCATTCGGCCGGGTAATGTTTCCTGTAACGTTCGTAGAGTACGTCCTCGTTCCGATAGTCGCCGTCCTCGACAATTCGCCAGCCGGTGAAGTCGCCCTGTGCGAGGGGGCTGAAACGCAGCATGTCTTCCTGCGTCTTGAAACGGTGTCCTGCTTCCTCCTGCTGCCAGTGGTCGCGGTACGAATCGCCCCATCGGCCCTTGCTCTTGTCGCCCTGTTGATCGGGCCTCACCTTGGGATCGTCTGTTGCGGGAATACCCAGTTCCAGCTGGGGGTATAATTCCTTCAGCTTCAGCCTGCAGAGACGTGGATGCTCGTAGTAGTCGATGCCGGTGAGGTAGGTTTCCGCATCCGGATTCGACCAGTGCTCCCAGTGGGGAATGCGTTTCGGGCCGAGCCCCATGTAGCTTTCATAGCGCGCATCGCTCATGTCAGTTCTATCTCCCTGGTGGACGAAGGACTGTCCGCTGCCTGCAGACTACTCTCCTGTTACCGAGTCCCTCAGGAGGATGCGCTCGATTGCAGGCGCCAGCCTGCGGGCCATGAGTTGGAAACCTTCATCGGTGGGATGGACCCCGTCGACGTAGGCCGCGTCGGCCGCGAAGTGAATCATGTCGAACATATCGAAGAAATGGACGTTCAGGTCGCCGGCTGCGCGCCGTGCCGAGTAGAACGCCATCATGTGATCCCGCTTCTGCTCGAGGTCCGTAAGGCGGGAGGGCGCGAAATCCGTCTGCCAGAAACAGGGCGGCGACATGAACATGATCGGCACTTTCGGCCACTTCCTGCGGAGTATGTCGAAGAATGGGGGGAGTGTCTTCTTGAGATCGTCCGGGCTGACGTTGCAGGGATAGTCGAGCACGTGCATGGCGGCGTCGATCCGGGCCATAAGTTTCGCCACCGCGATATCCCCGCATCCGTTGCCCGAGAAGCCGAGGTTGATCACGTGAAGGTTGGTCAACCGGCCCACTGAGGATATGAAATCGCTGCCTGCGGTATTCGCGCAGCCGCCCTGAGTTACCGATGTCCCGTAGAACACCACCGGTTTGTCGAGGCGGTTCGGTGTGGGCGGAATGATCCTTGCCCCGCGGGAGAACCCCAGTTCGAGGGACTGGAGGGGATGGTAGAGCGGCAGGTATATCCTGTAGTCTCGTATCTTGCGTTCAACTCCGTTGAACGTTTCGCGCTCGAAGAACGGATTGACCATGTCCGGGATGGCGACACCCCACGGGCGCAGACGGTCGCCTTGTCCGGCGTACACCGAAAGCCCGTTGCTGCCGCTGAGCGGCATGTGAGGCATGTGCGTTGTGTCCTTGTTACGGGCGCGGAGCCTTAACAGCGTGGTGTCGGAGCGGAACGCGATGCAGCCGCTGGCGGGACACTGCGCAAGCTCCCACACCCCCGGCCGCAAGTCCTTCTTTGAGTTCAGGGGGAATCGACAAAAGGATCCTTTGTTCCCGCGGAACCAGTGGAGCCCCTGTACCGTAAGGCGGGGACTGGTGACCGGCAGCCACAACAGCTTGGTGTCCTTCGGGGGGTCCTTGAGTTCGAGGTTCTTGTCCAGTTCACTGATTGACTTGGCCATGTTGTCCAGCACCTTTCCTTACTGTGTCTGCCATATCGCTGCACAGGCTGGCGATTTCCTGCGGCTTCTCCGCCGGCAGGTAGTGCCCGGCGTTCTCAAGCCAAACCCATCGTATGTTGTCCCGCGATGGAACGAGCAGTTTCTGTTCCGTACCCGCTTGTCGCCCCATGGCGCCATACACTTCATACACGGGCAGGGGGGTGGATTCAAGGCATGGATAGCCGTCGAATCTGACCACTGATTCCCAGAAGATGTCCCAGTGACCAGGCTGAAAACGCTCACGCACGGCGGCGGACTGCTGCTGGATCCTCTTTACGCTTTCGTACGGGAGCTTTCCGAAGAAACGATCTCCGCCAAACTTGGCGGCTGCCCATAGCGAGGTCCACCCTTCAAGCAGGATCAGACCGGCAGGAACGACTGACTGCCTTGCCGCTGCTATTGCCACCATTCCACCAAGGCTGTGGCCCACGAGGATGGCACGGCGGATGTCCAGGTGGCTCAGCAGGGCCAGTGTGTCATCGGCCAGGTCCTCAAGACCGAACTGCGTGGCAGGCGCATCGCTCGCACCGTGCGAACGGAAATCCATCGTGATGACCGGGATGCTTGTCGGAAGGCGCGGCAGGATCTCAGACCAGTCTTCGGAACTGCAGCCGGAGCCGTGGAGAAACAAGAGCGGCGGTTCCGAGGCCCCTACGGTTGATGATGAGGGGAGCTTTGCCTCGTAGTGCAGGCGTCCCCAAGGGAGGATAAGGAAGGCCATCGCGTCAGCTCCCGAATGCCTCGGTAAGTTCCACCATCTTCTCGTAGTTGCGCAGCGACCTGTCTGCCAGTTTTCGCCCGTAGGGGGAAGCTGAGGGCATGAGAACGAACCCGCGCCCTTTGCCGGCTGTTCCTTCGCGAAGCGCTGTTCGTACTTTCTCCGCGAACTGGTCAACCGGTAGATTCTCGATATCGCTCGCCTCGAGGTTGCCGAATAGGACCATCTGCTTGCCATAGTTCTTCCGCACGTAGGCCAGCGAGACGTCGCCCTGTGGCGGTGGCTCCACGGGGTCGAGCCCAGTGCACCCTGTTGCGGCGATGTGACCAAGTATCTCCGTAAGATTGCCGTGGGAGTGAACACGCGCATATCCGCCGTATCGCTGGATCGAATCGACCATCGGTTTTACGTAGTCGGCTGCGTACTCTTTGAACAGGGCAGGCGGAAGGTAGGGCGGGGATGCGTATTCAGGCCCGTAGATGCGCCAGAGGCGCCCGGGCAGAGCCTTCGCTATGGCTTCTGTTTTTGTATAGAGATCGTCGGCGAATCGCCGCAGCAGTTTGTGAAACAGCTCCTGCTCGGTCATCGCGATGACCGTGTAGTTCTCCATGTGGAACAGTGCGGCGGCCAGGCATAGCGGGTCAGCCGTGTCGATCATGACGATGCCCGTATCACCTATGGCCTTTTCGGCGTCCAGGACGCCCTGTATGTTCGGTGTACCCGTGCACTCTGCAGCCGGCAGTGACAGGAACGCTTTGACATCATCCACGTCCTTGAGAAGATGCTCAAGCATCCAGACCGTGTTTACGTCGGCATCGCGGCGCGATCGTGCTGTCAGAACACGTTTCCCGACTTTGATCGTCTGTGTCCAGAAGCGGGATCTGTCACGGTCCACGACTTCTGTCTTTGACATTCCTTCCGCGGCGTTCGGCATGTTGTTGTTGAAAGCCACACCGCGTATGACGATGCGGTCGGTCCGCTCCCCGGCGAGGTCTATGAGAGGCTTCCATGACGGGTCGGTGTAGATGTTGAATGGATCCTGGTCGTTCGGGTTCTGATCGAGGCCGTTTATCTCGTAGAAGCACACCGGAGGGCGGTCAACGGTCTCGCCCCGTAATGTGCGCATCAGTCTTTCGCGTCGTGTCATCTCGTCAACTCCGCTCTTACGGCAGGCAGATTCCTGCCTGCAATGAGCCGCTTTCCGTCGGCAAGGCGATCCTGCTTCCGGGGCGCCAGTTCCCGGATCATGCGTGTGCGCCAGAGTTCCAGCCGCTGGCGGTACGAAGACTCGGGGGCGAGGTCGTGCAGTTCCGTCGGATCCTTGACAAGGTCGAACAGCTCCTCGCGTCCGTTGCCTGTGTACCAGATGTACTTCTCCCGGCCGTCAGTCAGGTACTGCATGCCGGTACTGGCCGCGTAGCAGTCGCTGTGTTCTCCATGCACGAACGGTTTCCACCTGCATTGCCCGGGCTCCCGTGAGAGCAGGGGAACGACACTTCGACCTTCTACTGCCTTCGGGGCGGGCACCCCGGCCATCTCCAGCATGGTCGGCATAAGGTCTTCCTGTATCACTGGTGCTGCAGACAGATGGATCCGTGAACGGTCCGGCGGACACACAATCAGAGGTGTCTTTGCCGAACCCTCGTACGCATATGTCTTTCTGAACATGCAGTGATCGCCGAGCATCTCACCGTGGTCTGATGTGAAAACGACCCATGTGGGTCCTGCGTGCAGCCGGCGGAGGTTCATGATGAACCGTCCGACCTGGTTGTCGATGTGGGCCACCTGCGCGTAGTAGGCAAGGCGGAGATTCCTGAGCATTCTTGCCGGCACGCGGCCATGCCATGCGTTGATGTTGTCCACCGGTATGTCGTGAATATGAGCCCAGTCACCCATGGGGATCGGGATATCGTCCCTGTCCTTGTACATGTCGTAGAACGCTTGGGGCGGATCCACCGGGGCATGTGGCCGGTGGAATGAAAGGTTCAGGAAGAAGGGACGGGTATTGTCACGATGGCGAAGGAAGTCTGTGCCGCGGGTTACCACCCAGGTGTTGTTGTGTAGTTCTTCGGGCAGGTGGCTTGGCCGGGCATACCATGAATTCCAGTCCACCCCGTGGTCAGTCTCTTCGACGCGCCCATCGGTCTTCTCCTTGAGCCAGGCGAAGTAGTCGTTGATGAATTTGCCGTCGAAATTCTGATCGCCCTCGTAGGACTCGATTGACTCAAACCCGAGGTGCGCGTTCTGCGGGAAGAAGTGGGTCTTGCCTACGCAGTGCGTCTGGTAGCCTGCGTCGGAAAGTAGCTGTGGCAGTGTGAAGTCGTACCGCCACGGAACGCAATCCTGGTATCCGAGTCGGCCATGGCCGGAGGGGGAAAGTCCCGTGAACAGCGATGCCCGGGCGGCGATGCAGGAGGGACAAGAACTGTATGAGGCCGTGAACAACGTGCCGCGGGCGGCCAGCATGTCCAGGTTCGGCGTTTCGACTACCGGATGCCCCATGCAGCTCATGCAGTCGCCGCGCATCTGGTCGGTCAGGATGAAAAGGATATTGGGTCGCTCTGAGTTCTTTGCCGGCATGGTTGCCACGTGTGATATACGGACGCGTCGACGGCATCAAGAAGGATCCATCGACCTGACCTCATCGGTGAACGCGTGCAGGTTGCCCGGGGAAGTGTCGGGCAGAAGACCGCATGCAGGGGATACGATGGCGAAATCAGTTCCCGCCCGTCGTGCCGCGCGGGCTATAGCGGCCCGGCTCCCGCCTTTCAGAAGCTCGGCAGAAACGTTACCCGCCCTGACCACTTCGGGCAGTTCACGCGCGAGCGTCTTGCCGCTAACCATCTGATCGACGCTCAATACAAGGCCCGATGGGGACTTTCGTGAGAGTTCGTGCAACTGCGGGAAAATCCGGGAGATGTCTCCGCACACGTGAAGGATGACCGGGACCCCGAGTTCTTTGCAGGTTGCGAGTACGCGCAGCAATGACGGCATGGCGAAATCCCTGAAATGTGTCCCCCCCAGTATCTCGCCCGTGGCTGTCGGTTCGGCGACCATGATGCAGTCCGCGCCTGCCTTGTGCTGGGCTACGGCGAAATCGGTGGTGACTTTCTCCATGGCCTCTACCAACCGACGTGCCGCAGCAGGGAGGCGGCGCATCATTCGAAGCAGGCTTCCCGTCTCGATGACTGTTCCCGCGAGGCTGACAGGGCCTACCACGGCCCCGATGATGGGGCACGGGCTGCCTGTTCCCCGCAGTCGCGCTATGGCGCCAAGGACCACTGGTGCCCGTCCTGATCGGTTCGGGTCGAATGGTGGCAGCCGTTCCAGGTCGTCGACGCTTTCCATTGCCGGTTGCGAGACATGTGGCAGTAGTACGCTGGTGCCCGGATCCGTAGTGCAGCCGAGTGCCTCGGCTTCGACCGTCATGCAGAAAGGAACAGACAGACATTCGAAACCGGTTTCTTCCGATGATGCGGCTGCGAGCCAGGCCATGGCGTCGGCCGAGGAATGGGCGTCCGGCAGGCTGGCTCCGGAAGCACGCATGGCCGAACAAGTGGCCATTGTCATCATGCCGCCTGGACATACCACCGGTGGGCGGTCAACAGGCTGCCCCTTCATTGCCGCCAGCAGTCTCTGTTTTGGTGTGAACATAACTAGTTCATTGAGCCATATGTCCGGACTGCATTCATCATTGCTTCCACATTGGCCGGCGGCGATGCGATGGGCACCTCACAACCGCTGCCGAGGATGAAACCGGCCTTGCACCGGCGTCCAATCGCGCACAGGTCGCGCACCTCGTTCTCAACGTCGGAAGGCGTGCCCTGCAGCAGAGTTGCGACCGGTCTGACGTTGCCCATCAGCACTGCCTTGTCCGAAACACGTTCACGCGCCTCATCCATGGAAATGTCGTCCAGGCTTAGCACGGCCGAACCTGTTTCCAGCATGGGCTGCAATATACGGCTTGTCTTACCGCAGATATGCAGCACTGCGGGGAAACCGCGCCTAACTATGTGCGCCATCTGCTCCTTCAGGTAGGGCAGGGCGAACTCGCGGAACTGGTTCTCGCCGAGGACGCTGCCGGTGGCTACCGGGTCGACTATGACCGGTATCCCGCCGCTGTCTGCGACGGCATCGGTAAACTGTTTGCCGACTTCGAGTGCGAGTCTGAGGAGTTCATGCGCAAGTTCGCGGCGCTTTATCAGGTCCCGCGCAAACTGGTCCGGTCCCCGCAGGCAGGCCGCTGTGGTGAAGGGCGCGGAGAAACAGCATGACACCGGTACCTGGTCACCGACTTCCGCCACGGCGGTTCGGATGGCTTCGAGGTGGACGGGCAGGCGAGCGCTGCCCATCGATGGACGGGTGAGGCGGCTCCTGTCCGAAGGATCTGTGACCGCGGGGATATCAATTGTGGGGACATCGTCGGCCCTGAATTTCAGGCGTGTTCCCATTGCCTCTGCAAGTATGGCGGTATCGGAGAAGATCGCGATCAGGTCGTGACGGTACCTTTTCCAGGCCGCCGCGTGGCAGTCGCCCATGAGCCTGCCGTTCCTGTTGTAGTCGCCGATTTTCACGCCCATGACCCTCGCGGCATGGTTCAAAATCAACGGGACACAGAGGAAACGGTCGATGGTCTTCCCGGTGAGGAAGGCTTCGAATCGTTCTCTTGGGCTCATGCTGTCTTTGTTCACGATATTCTCCGCGCAAGAGACTCCGCGAGATCGACCGCCTCCTTTGCGTTGGTTCCGTGGCCGTCAGCACCTATTTCCCTGGCAAAGGCCGCGTTGGTCGGGCCGCCACCGACTATCACCCTGAAACTCTGTCGCAGACCGGCTTCCTTCAGGGCCGTAATAGTCTTCCCCATGCTCGGCATCGTTGTGGACATCAGCGTAGAGAGCCCGATGATGCCTTGACCGGCGCGCCGGGCGGCTTCGATGAACCGGGCTGACGCTACGTCACGTCCCAGGTCTTCGACATCGAACCCGGCGGCATCCAGCATGATTTTGACTATGTTCTTGCCGATATCGTGTACGTCGCCTTCAACGACCCCCAGGATGATCTTCGTGGGTTTGTTTTTGGGCCGGGTTTTTATGTGGGGTTTCAGCACGGCGACCGCAGCGTACATGGCGTCTGAACATACCAGGATTTCGGGGATGAAATACGTCCCGGCGTCATACAGGCGGCTGACTTCCCGCATCCCGGCGGAAAGGCCTTCTGTTATCGCAAGGTACGGATCGACACCCTGCTTGATGGCTGCATGGGCGGCCTTGACAGCTCGCTCTTCGTCCATCTTGACGACTGCATCCGCCAGTTCGTCGAGGATTGCCTTTCTACTGACTGCGTCATTCATACCGACCTCCATTGCTGTAAAAAAACAAGGGGCGTCGTCCGGCTGACGGATCGACGCCCCAACGGAATCTATGAACAGATCTTCTACCCGGGATCTGTTGACCCCTTTCCACGATACCGGCAAATGCCGGCCGGATGTGCCATACGGCTGCATGTTGTGCTGTAGTGTGTCACCCGCCCGGGGTGACAAGAAGACACTCCTCACATGCAGCAGCGCCGCAACTCGCGATTTGTGTGAAACAGTCTCATGCGTACACCAACGATCTGATTGTAGGCGATACGCTACACCGGAGTTAGTCCCTATGCAAAAGTATTTGCAGAGGCACTGTAATCCCTTACCGATGCTGGAGCGGTGGGTCCGGCACGAGACGGCTCCGTAAGCGTCGCCCTCCAGTTCTCACGAACAACTGTCGACCAAAGCATGGAGGGTGAGGCTCCGCCGAACCGTCTGCGCCCAGCGTCACTGGTCTTACGTCGCAATGCTGGCCTTGTTTTCCGTCATGCGATCCATGCGGGATGATCGGCGCCTTTGTCGGCGTAGCCGCGCGACAGGAATGTTTGCCCGGATCCGTCAACGTTCATGACATGGAGTCCAGCTGCTTCACCGACTCTGGCTCGGCAGAAGGTGATGAGCTTGCCGTCGGTTGATGGGAGTACCCTGAAATCCCAGACGCCGTCGGGATTGGACGTCAGATCCCTTACCTTGCCTGTAAACGCATCCAGAAGACAGACGTCTGTCCCGCCCCGCGCCTGCTCGGGGTGGTAGTCGCGGCCGAAGTGATCGTCATACTTCGGATTCTCAGCCAGAGACCACGCTGTCCTGGATCCGGGCTTGAGGCGGATGAAAGTCAGGTTACGGCCATCCGGCAGCCAACGGACCGGGTTGGACCCGCTGCCGTAGGTTTCCCTGTTTCCGTAGAGGGCTGAGAGCCAGAACGGGCGATTCTGCGTGAGAAATTGCTGGTCGGATCCGTCTGGGCGGGCAATGCAGATATCCGCTGTGTCGTGGCCCGGGTCTTCTTCATGGCGGTAGTTGACGTAGGCAATCCATTTCCCGTCAGGCGACCATACAGGCTGGAAATGATAGTCGCCCCGGCGACCTGGGAAAGCCACCCTGTTTTCACCGTTACAGTCCATCACGACGACCCTTGTTCCGGGGTTACCCACGTAGAACTCCGTGACGAGCCTTTGTCCGTCAGGCGAGAAACGCGGGGTGTGTGAGAAACCGTCGCCGGGCCTGGTTATTGCCTTCCTGTTCCGACCATCCAGGTCCATTTCGGTCCAGATTACGTCGTTGTCGATGGCGATACCTGCGAGCAGGCGATGGCCTCCCGGGGCAAGGGTCACGTTGTTGCACGAAGCCGAATCGACGCCGCCGTATACGTCGACCGGTGTGAGCTGATCGGAAGACAGATCGTATATCCAGAGTTTTACCGAAACTGTCTGGTTGAATGGAACCGTCCTGCTGATCGCCCGCAGGAAATGGTGACTCATCACCAGGAACCGTCTTCCGTCCGGGAATACCTCATCCTTGTACCATGCGACTACGTCTGGAATGTGGAACCGGCCGAAATCAATGAAGCTCTCACCGGTGCCGTTGCAGGAGATGACACCGATCTTCTCACTGGTCTCGGTTCGCTCAGGCAGACAGGTCCGGCGGCAGGTGAACAACAGTCGCATGTGGTGATTAACGCGGTGACGGAGCCGAATGTCAAGGCAGTGCCGTCCGCCGGCGAATGAGTTCCGGTACTCATGGTTGCGTTCGATGGACGGATTGGCTAATCTCCCAGGCAATGAAATCCACCAATGCGATAGTCATTTCGGCACAGGCGCACAGGGTCCCGGTGCCGTCATTCAACATTCCCTACCTGCCGATGATGGAGCCTGTGGTAAGGGCATTGCGCGATATGGACAGCTTCGGCCTCATAGCGGTTGCCAGGCTTGAATGGGAGAAGTTCGAATCGAAAAGCCTCCAGGCGATAGGTGCGGAGTATGAGAAGCGGAAACTTGTGCGGCACACGCGGCTTCATCTGGACCACACGCCGGTGATTGATGAGGACCAGAAACAGGTCGACTACCTTGCCATTATCAGTGACGCGATCGACGCCGGCTATCAATCGGTGATGGTCGACGGGTCGCGGCTTCCGCTCCCATGGAATATCGAGGCAACCCGTAAAGTCGTCGAGATGGCCCACGCGAAAGGTGTCGCGGTGGAAGGAGAGCTTGGCGCGGTTCTTGGCCATGAGTCCGGGCCGCTTCCGCCGTACGAGGAGTTGTTCCTGTCGGGCAAGGGCTTCACTGACCCGGCCGAGGCGGCACGGTTCGTGAAGGAGACAGGGGTGGACTGGCTTTCCGTGGCCATAGGCAACATACATGGTGCGATATCAGGTGCGGCGAAGAGCGCAAAGAAGGTCGAAGCGCGACTGAATATTGAGCACCTGCGGAAGATACGTGACATCACGGGGATTCCGCTGGTGCTTCACGGCGGGTCTGGCATCAACACAGCCTGCATGAAGGAAGCCTTCTGGAACGGAATAGCCAGGATTAATGTCGGCACTTCAATCCGGCAGCCCTACGAGCAGTCGAGGAGCAAGTCGATCCCGAAGGCGCAGCAGGCCGTGTATGATGAAATGGTGCGACTGATCCGCGATGAACTGGGAACAGAGAGAACGGCCGCGAAACTCGGGGCGGACGGGGACCAGTGATCGGTGGACAGTGATCAGTGTTCGGTCAGGTCGGTGGAGAAGGGACGAAAACAGAGGAGAGAGAAGTCATGAAGGAAACAAAGACGACGTTTGCGCTGTTTTTCGGGAATCGCGGTTTCTTTCCCGGTTCGTTGATTAAGGGGGCACGCAAGGAGCTGCCGGAAGTACTCGCAAGGCTGGGTCACAAGACCCTCATGATGCCGGAAAAGATCACCCGTTACGGGGCGGTGGAAACCGTGAAGGAAGGCGAGATCTACGCCGACTTTCTGCGCAGGAATAGCGGCAAGTTCGGTGGCGTGATACTGTGCCTGCCCAATTTCGGAGACGAGACCGGCGCTGTTGCGGCGTTGCAGGAAGCCGGCGTGCCCATACTCGTTCAGGCTTACCCGGACGAACTCGACAAGATGGCGCCGGAATGCAGGCGCGACTCGTTCTGTGGCAAGTTCTCCATAATGGATGTCTTCTGCCAGTATGGAGTCAAGTTCACGGCGCTGAAACCGCACACGGTTTCGCCGTCGGACAGCCAGTTCGCTGACAATATCGACTACTTTGACCGCATGTGCCGCGTCGTCAATGGCATGCGTGGAATGGTCCTCGGTGCGGTTGGCGCGCGGACTACGCCCTTCAAGACCGTCCGTTGCGACGAGCTGTCGCTGCAGAAACACGGGATTACGGTTGAGACATATGACCTTTCGGATGTGTTTGGCCGGATGACGAAGGTCAAATCGTCCGGTGGCGACTTCAAGGCCAAGGCCGCGATGCTCCGCCGCTATTCGAACTGGGCCGGTGTGCCGGCTTCTGCGTTGACGAAGATAACGCAACTCGGCGTTGTGCTGGACAACATGGTGAAGGAGTACAACCTCGATGCGCTCGCGATCCGGTGCTGGGTCGAGATGCAGGCGCAGTTGCACATATCGCCGTGCGTTCTGCTGAGCGAGATGAACGACCGTGGTATTGCCACGGCCTGCGAGGTGGATATCGGCAATGCAGTGACGATGCACGCACTGAAGCTTGCAACGGGCAGCCCGACCACGTGCCTGGACTGGAACAACAACTACGGTGATGACCCGAACAAGTGCATCCTGTTCCATTGCGGCCCGGTTCCGCAGAGCCTGATGACTGCAAAGGGGAAGATTACCGACCACGCCATCCTTGCGAACGCGGTCGGAAAAGGTTGCGCGTTCGGCTGTAACACGGGCCGCATCGCGCCGAACCCGTTCACCTACGGGAGCATGCTGACGGAGGACGGGAAGCTGAAGTTCTACCTGGGCGAGGGCGCTTTTACATCCGATCCGATAGCCGATGACTTTTTCGGATGCGCCGGGGTGGCGGAATTCGCGGACATGCAGACCGTGCTCCAGACGATAGGCTACCGCGGTTACCGGCACCACACGAGCGTTGCGATAGGCAAGGTGGCCGAACCGGTGGCCGAGGCCCTGCAGAAGTACCTCGGGTGCGAGGTGCTCGTGCTGTGAGCCTCCTGGGCGTAGATGTCGGTACGACGGGCTGCAAAGCGGCGGCATATTCGCTCGACGGCCGCTGCCTTGTGACCGCGTACCGCGAATACGCTCCGCTTCATCCTCAGCCGTCGTGGACCGAGCTGGACAGCCGTGCTGTTGCAGAGCGGATCAGAATGGCAATTGCGGAAGTGGCCTCCAAGACGAATGCGGACCCGATAACCGCGCTCTGCGCCAGTTCCATGGGTGAGGCAATGACCCCGGTAACGCAGGACGGGCGCATCCTCGGCAATTCGATCGTATCAAGCGTGGATACGCGCGGTGGTGAGTACCTTGCCCCGATCGTCAAGCGCATCGGCAAGGATGCGTTCTACGCCATCAACCCGAACATACCGGCTCCAGTGTATTCGCTTCCCAGCCTGCTGTGGTACAAGAACCATTCTGCCGACATGTACGGGCACGCGTGGAAGTTCCTGCTGTGGGGCGACATGGTGGCTTTCCTGCTGGGCTGCGAGCCGCTGACGTCTTTCTCGCTGGCGAACAGGACGCTGCTTTTCGATATCCGTGCTGAGAAGTGGTCAAGCCGCCTCCTGGAGGCCAGCGGGATTGATGCTTCGAAGCTGCCGAAACCTGCGGCAAGCGGGACGGTGGCAGGTGTTGTTTCCTCAAAAGTTGCAGCCGAACTTGGTCTTCCAAAGGGTGTCAAGGTTGTCGTTGGCGGGCACGACCAGTGCTGCAGTTCGCTGGGGGCGGGCATCTACACCGCGGGCCGGGCTGTCTGCGGGCTGGGTACGTTTGAATGCATCACGCCGACCTACGGCATGATACCCGAGGCGAAGGCCATGCAGGCCCGTGGTCTGAACGTTGAGCACCACGTGATACCGGGCCTGTATGTATCGTTCATATACAACCAGTCCGGTTCGCTTGTTCGCTGGTTCCGCGACACGTTTGCCTCGGTCGAAAAGCAGGCGGAGGGCATCTACAGGCGTCTTGACTCCGAGTTGCCGGAAGCGCCGACGCGCATCATCGTGCTGCCGTACTTTGAGCCCAGCGGCGCCCCGCAGTTCGTGACGGACGCTTCCGGCGTGATTGCCGGCCTGAAGATGAACACCACCCGTGGTGAGATATTCAAGGCCATCATGGAAAGCGTAACGTTCTACTTCGTGGATTCACTGGAGACGCTCGGGAAGATGGGCATCGATACATCCGGTTTTGTGGCCACCGGTGGGGGTGCGAAGTCGGATCGGTGGCTGCAGATAAAGGCCGACATATTCGGTGTTCCTTTTATGCGTCCCCGCATCACGGAATGCGGCACCGTCGGTTGCGCGATACTGGCGGGCACTGCTACCGGGTTGTTCAAGAACGTTGCCGAAGGTGTTTCGCTCTTCGTGAAACCAGATCGTACATTCGAGCCTGATGCTTCCAGGAACGCGATCTATCGCGGGCAGTATGGCCGGTACCGGGAGCTGTTCAAGGTGATGCGCCCGGTGCTGTCCGACTGGAATGGATAGAACAGACTCATGTCTGCGCGGTTGTCGGGAGACACTATGAAACATGCTGTACCAGTACTCCTTGCCGCTCTTGTCGGGGTGTGTGGTATCCCTTATGTCTACGGTTTCCGGAAAGCGTTTTCCGAAAACCCGTTCATATATGCGGCATGTTTCAACCTGTGTGCAGGTGCGGTTCTGCTTGTCATTGCCCTCTCGTTCGGGGGAATTGAGAACGGCTACCTCGCCCGGAACTGGAGGCCGATTGTCCTGGCTGCAGTGGGCATTATCGGTGTCAATATTCTGGCCTATTTCATCGTGAACGAGCATGGGGCAGGCTACTGGATGCTCGCTTCGCTGGCCAACGTGATCATCGGCCCTGCAGTCGTTGGCTATCTTGTGCTGAAAGAGAAGTGTAACTGGTGGATTGTTCCGGCGTACTTGTGTGCCATCCTCACGGTGATGTTCTTCCAGATGAGCAGGCGGGGCGGAGCGGCAACAGACTGCGGAACCTGTCCCGTGCCCGAGAGCCGCTCAAAAGTGTCTTCCGGGAGTGGGTAACTCAGGGTGTCGGACTGTGAGTGCGTTTCCCGGGACTGGGAAGTTGATGGGGGGCCGCAGTGGGACTGCCGCCTCTGACGGCAGGAAATCGGGGCGACTGGCGTTCGTTTGAACCGTACCCCGAACTCATCGCGCCCATAGTAACCGTTTTCGACGGGCCGACGCAACCGTTCGTGGCCGCCGCCGAGCGCCTGGTGCGCCTTTGCGCCTGAATCCGCCACCTGGCGGGCTGGCCCATGAGCCAGGCTCATCGTGCTGATTACTGCTGTGCCCGGAGTCCATCCCGCAGTTTCTCCACGATCCGAGCCCGGAGACTTTCCGGCTCCAGCACCTTCACATCCGGCATCCAGGACAGGATCCACCGTACCAGTTCCTTGCGCCCCGTCGTTTCCAGGCACATCTCTACGCAACCG
>Ga0172371_10003092_pt1 | contig 25984 bp, 13 predicted proteins | sample Lak12m_FD_114543 | JGI IMG/M metagenome (GOLD analysis project Ga0172371, IMG submission 114543) | Freshwater microbial communities from Kabuno Bay, South-Kivu, Congo - kab_022012_12m | ecosystem: Environmental > Aquatic > Freshwater > Lake | place: Democratic Republic of the Congo: South-Kivu... | reverse complement strand
TCAACGCTTCGGCCATGGCATCACTGCCACCACCGCATGACTCGGGGCCGGTGTGGTTCGCTACACCTTCACCGTATGACTCTTTCATTCACGACACCTTACCGGTCTTACCCGGCGCTTTCGGACAATCCGTAAATATTTAAATAACGTGGCAGCAAGCGTATTTTGAGCTATGTGACATCACAAATGATTCGCGCATCTTCAAGTGTATTGCACTCCATCATGGACAGCATCCGATTGGTGATTGACCATGCCATCGGCGGCCCGGAGGTAAGCCACGAAATTTAAAGGACACAGGTCCAAAAAAGGGCCGACATCCTCGACTCTTCCGACACCCATCAATGCTGCCACTCAACCATTCACAAGGTGGCCCTGTTTCGGATCGTTCCGCCTGCAGCAACGTTGCTATGATACATTTCAGGCATCAGTTTGCCCCCACCAGAGATGATATTCCAACCATTGCGCTGTGAGAGATCGTTCGGGATATCCTTTCTGACCAGGATGGTGTGGTTCACTCTGAAAAGGCAATCCGATCCTTCCGGGCAGGCGGCAGACATCGTGGCTATCTCACAACCTCAGCTACACCTGACTTATCAAAATATATTCTCAACTCACGAGTTATCTCAGAAATCGGGTAGATGACGAGGACGTCAGACGAATCTATGGTTTCAAAACAGTTCGCTATTTTGTGGATTCGAGAGGATGATATCTGCTCACAGAAGGTTCCAGCATCCTTGAGTCTCTTGTGTCATTCCCCTCTCAAAGATAGGATAATGATCTTTGAAAGTGCCTCGTCTTAAGGTTAACGGCAGTATGGGAAACTCGCAATCGTTAGGATACGTCATGGCTACTCAAAAGTTATTGTGTTTGACCACCTCCGGTCTTGAAGATAACGCGAATGATTGCCCACATGCCGGCCGGTAGTCCCTTGATACTCCGAATGAATACGACCAGTGAACTGGTGGTATCACGAGCCCCCTAAAGGGGGGGCTTCCAGTAAGTCGGAAATCCGAAATGCAGGATCCTGAACCAAGCGACTCGTTCATCTCAGAATTGTTCAGTGACAATCCTTTCTCCTTGTGGGCATGCCCGGTCACCAGCGAATCAGCGTATTTTTCATGATCTCGTGCGCATAAACCCACTTGAGAAATCCAGACACGGGCTGATTGACAAAGCTCTAAGCAGGGCGCTAACGGGAAAGGACCCGTTCAAGGAACATAAGAATTCAAGACTCTGTAAACCGTAACTGGCAGGGAGAATCCTTTGACCGGCCGCGGGGGTTCCCTAAAGAGCGGGAAGGCCTGCCTGAGCTTTTCTACAGTCTCTGCACTCACCAGTATGTCACAATGCAGTTCCTTCGTCAGGTCCTGAATTCTGGAGGCCAAGTTGACGGTATCCCCTACGAGGGTGTAGGACAACCGGTCCTCGCTTCCGGTATTGCCGGCCAGAACGGTGCCGGTATGGATGCCAATCCCGTGTTTGAACGGTATTTTTCCTTGTCTTTCACGTTCGGCATTGAACCTTTCGAGGCCCTTTCTCATGGCGATCGCCGCTCGCAAGGCGCTTTCCGCGTGACCGTCATCCTGGGAAGGGACCCCGAATACCGCTTCGATTTCATCCCCCACATATTGGAGCACCAAGCCCTGATGCTCTCGGATTGTGCTCTGCATGGCCGTGAAGTACTCCCGCATGCTCAAGAATACCTCCTCCGGATCGTTTCCTTCCACGTAGGGAGTAAAGTCACGGAGATCGGAGAAAAGCAACGTAGCCTCCCGCCTTTCTCCATTAACAGGGATGCGACCTGCGAGGACCAAGTCTCTGATTTCCGGCGTGATATACTTGCCGAAGGCGTCTCTGATTTTTTCCTTTTCGACAAGGCTCTGAGTCATTTCCCTTGCGGCGTCACCCAAGACCCCAAGCTCATCGTTGGAGAACACACGAGGCATTTGCGTGAGATCACCGCCCTTGATTTTGTCAAGAGCACGGAGCAATTCTCCGATAGGAGTAAGGATAGAGTGGCACACCAGGTCGTTTAGCCGGAACGCAGTGGCGATGAATATCCCGCAAAGCATGGCACAGAAAAGAAAGATCCCCCGCACCAATTCGGGCTCATTTGTCTCCCAAAGGACGAAGGCAAGGGTCACCATGAGAATGAACATGGGGTTCAGGGTTCCGGCGCCGATCAGGATCTGTATGCGCCTCCTTATAGAGATTCTGATGGTCCCATTCACGTCGGTCAGTCGCCCTTCCGGGAAGAAGAGAGGAACAAGCGTTATCCTGGATCGATCCTCAATCAGAAAGAAGGAGAAGGTGGCAACCACCAACCCTACCATCAGGTAATTCACAGCCCTCACGAGAACAAAAGGGGGTTCGCCAATGAGATAGGCGGCTCCCAAATAAAGGGATGGGATGAAGAAATAGGCGCTCAGGTTTATGAGGGAGATTATAAAGGGGAGGTTTAGGAGCCGCCGTCTTCCGTCCCTTTCAATCTCATCGGGAACCACATCACCTCTCCTGATAAGATCGGAGAGCTTCTTGATCGGGCGCTGAACCCGATATTGAGAAACCATCGATATCATCAGGAGAAAGGGGATGAAGAACAGGAGAAACTTCCATCCTGACTCATTTATAATGTAATTCCTCCAGGACCTGAAAAATGCGAGCGGTGTACAAAGATTTAGTGCCAGAATTGCGACGAGTCCCAAGAAATTCGAAAGCAGGTTATGAAGATACAGCTCCATCATGGATTGGCCCCCTCCCGGCCATCCTTCTTGCCTCCCTCTTTACGTCTCATTTTATTACCACCACCTCGATTTTGATTAGCATCATCGGCCGAAATGCCGATTGATCCTTTCTTGAGCTCTCCCTTTTTCAGAAGGAGTTGTGAAGATGGGTTCTACGCCGCTGACTTGATGCTGTCCTTTCCCGCGCTTTTGGCGGCGAACAGGGCCTTATCCGCCGCGGCCAGTAGATCGGTCATACTTTTGGCGTGGTACGGAAAAGTGGCGATCCCGAAGCTGCATCGGATGCGGACTTCGAAGCCCTGGTCTTGCAGAAAAACTCGATTTCCTATCCGATCCCTGATTTCCTCGGCCCTGCTAAGGGCCTGCTCGAGACTATAGTCAGGCAGGACCACGACGAACTCATCGCCTGCATAAGCTACGGCATAAGCAGGGCTTTTTACTATTTCCTGAATCGTTTGCCCCACCTCTTTGATGGTCATGCTTCCATTGAGGTGACCATAGGTGTCCACGACGTCCTTGAAGTGGTCGAGATCCATGAAGATCACGGAAACGACCAAACCCTTGGTTTTTGCGTATTCGATCAATTCGGTCAGCGATTGGTAGAGGTAGCGGCGGTTATATAGGCCGGTCAAATTATCTCGCATGGCCTGCTCGCGGAAACGCTGTTCGCTGGCACGCGGAGCTTCCTCCGCCTCTTTGCGTTTGGTAATGTCGATTATGGCTACCACCATACGGAATAACGTGCCTTCCTGTTCGGTTAGGGGCAGGGATCTTGCGAGAACACGCTTCTTGGTCCCTCTGAGGGTTACCAGTTCATCTTCGCGTTCATTGGAGATGGCGCCTTCTGCAACGGAAAGAACGATTTCTCGCGCTATTCGCATTAGATAATCGGCGGTGCTGCTCTTTAGGATGAAGCTATCAATTTCATCCCAGGTTTGCGCTTCCATCAGGTCCAGAAAAGCGGGGTTGCAATCCATGGTTTTGATAAGTTCCATACAATGGACCAGCTCTTGGGGATGTTCATCAAAATAACTGCGCAGATCGGAAATGCCCTTCATCCGGAGCTTCTCCAGGTGGTGTTTTAGTTCGCTGACATCATGTTGAATCATGGCCACGGGAGCGGACTCGAAGAGGAGTCTATACTTTTCTTCTTTGGCCATGATGGCTTTTTCCGCGAGTTTCAGTTCGGTGACATCTTCGACAAACGCGATAATTCCCGAGCATTCTTCATCGTTTTGTATCAATGGGCTGACATGGTAACGCAGATGGCAGTGACCATCTCGGCGCTGCGGGCAGAGATGATCGCTGGTCACGCGCGCTCTTTTTTCCAGGCAGCGCCGGAAGGCATCGACGACCCCGGAATCCACCAGGGGCGCATGCTTGAATAGGTTTAACTGCGTGATATCCTGATCCGCAGGCCAGGACAGAATGTCCAGCATTTTCTGATTGGCGCGTAGAATATAGCCCTGGGTATCGACGACAAGGATTCCGAGCGGGGAGCTGTCAGCCAGAAACCTGTGTTGTTCTTCAGAAGTGCGCAGTGCCCCTTCTGCCTGTCGACATCTCTCTTCGAATTCCCGGATTCTGCGGAGCAATTCATCGCGATCGTTGATGGATGGGTCATTCAAAGGTGAATTCTGGCTCAATTCTATAACCTCGACTGTTACAGCCCTTTACTCTTTTCGATTGCTTTGATGGCCTGCTCGGCAATTTCGCGCTCTTCATTCGTCCTGACCGCCAGCACCTTGACAGGAGCCCCGTCTTGCTGGATTTCGAGGGCCTCTTCGCAAGTCTCCCCGTTTTTTCGGTCGTCCACGTTGATTCCCAGTCCTTCAAGTCCCTGGCAACATTGTTTCCGGATGGGGGCGGCATTCTCGCCTATGCCACCGGTGAAGACCATGGCATCGATCCTGCCGAGCACCGCAAAGTAGGCCCCGATGTACTTTCTGATGCGGTAGCAGTAGACCTCCAGGGCGAGCTGGGCGAGCGATTCTCCGCTGTTCGCCATCCGGAGAACCTCCCTGATGTCGTTGACCCCGCAAATCCCTTTCAGGCCGCTCCCTTTATTCAGAACGGCTTCAAGGTCTCCCTCCGGCATTCGGGTCGCTCTTCTCAGGTAAAAGGGAACAGCCGGGTCCAGGTCCCCGCAACGGGTCCCCATGACCAAGCCCTCCAGGGGCGTCATGCCCATGGAGGTGTCCACGCTCCGTCCCTGCCGGATCGCCGTTGCGCTCGCCCCATTTCCCAGATGGAGGGTGATCAAATTCAGAGCGGCGAGAGGCTTCTCCAGATAGGCTGCCGTTTTCTTGGCCACCCAGAGATGCGATGTCCCATGGAACCCGTACCTCCGGACGTGATGAAGCGCGTAGAGGCTGTAGGGGATCGCATAAGTAAATGCATGGGGCGGCATGGATTGGTGGAAGGCCGTATCGAAAACCGCCACTTGAGGCACTCCCGGAAAAACTTGCCGGGCCGCTTCGATCCCCAGAAGGTTCGCTGGGTTGTGAAGCGGCGCGAGGGGGATGAGGTCTCCAATCGTCTCCATCACCTTCTCATCGATCAGCATCGGCTCCCGAAATGCCTCTCCTCCATGGACTACTCGATGGCCAATCCCGAGGAGATCCGCGGGGTCTTTAAGCGCAGGAGCCTCGGCGGGCATGCTCAAGATGAAGTCAAAGCCTTCTTGATGGTTGTCCACCCGTCCCGAGCGCACGGTCTCTTCGACCGTGCCCGAAGGTCCGTACGTGCGGTGGGTGTGCTTACTCTCCCTCTCCCCGATCCGTTCCAGCAAACCAGAGGATCGGATGGACAAGTCGAAAGCCTCGAAGACTTCATACTTGATCGAGGAGCTTCCCGAGTTCATGACCAGGACCTTCATGATCCGACCCCCTTCTCCTGCGCCTGGATCGCCGTGATGGCCACGGTATTTACGATGTCTGTTACGGTCGCCCCGCGGCTCAGGTCGTTGACCGGCCGTTTGAGCCCTTGAATGACCGGGCCGATGGCCACGGCATTGGCGGACCGCTGGACCGCCTTATAGGTGATATTGCCATTATTCAGATCAGGAAAGATGAAGACCGTGGCTCGTCCGGCGACTTGGCTCCCTGGCAGCTTGACCTGCGCCACGGCGGGATCCACCGCAGCGTCATACTGGATCGGTCCTTCCACTGGCAGATCCGGCCGCAGGCTCCGCACCCGCTTGGTCGCCTCCCGCACTTTATCCACATCCGCCCCTTTTCCTGATTCGCCGGTAGAGTAGGAGAGCATAGCCACCCGCGGCTCGATGCCGAAGGCCCGCGCCGTCTCAGCCGAGCTGGCGGCGATGTCCGCCAACTGTTCCTTGGTCGGGTCCGGGTTCACAGCACAGTCCCCGAAAACGAACACGCGATCGGGAAGGCACATGAAAAACACGATAGAGGCGAGAGAGAAGCCCGGTTTCAACCCGATGATTTCAAAGGCCGGCCGCAGAGTGTGGGCTGTCGAATGCACTGCCCCCGAGACGACCCCGTCCGCGTGCCCGTGGTGGACCATAAGGGTCCCAAAGTAGGCCACATCGGCTACAAGATCAAAAGCCATCTGCTCGGAAATTCCCCTGTGCTTGCGAAGCTCATGGTAGGTGCGGGCGTACTCCTGCCTGCGTCCGGCGGGATCGGCCGGGTCCAGGAAGGCGGCGCCCTTGAGGGAAAGGCCCAGGGAACTCGCCTTTTGCTCGATTTCCCGGATGGGACCCAGCAGGGTCAGATCAGCCCCCCCGCGGAGGAGGACGATTTCAGCAGCCCGCAGGATACGTTCTTCCGTCCCCTCCGGCAAAACGATATGCCTCCGGTTCGATTTAGACTGTTCGACCAGGGTATGCTCAAAATATTCCACGAAGGCCCTCGCTACAAAGTTGAGAATCTCCTTTAGTGTAAGGCCGGGGTCTAAGCTCAAGATCCCTTCGACCTGAGTGATCAAACGATTTACATACCGGCAAACAATTTCTTCCTCGATCACAGCGGCCACCTCACACACGTCTTCGGAAGAGAGGTCAATGCCTTTCTCCAGGAAACGAGTGCTAATAGCTTCAAGGCGTTTTTGGTCAATCTTCATTGGTGGAGATTCCTCCATTCCGAGCGCCACGCCGGCCACACCATCCTGAAGTGGGAGGCCGTGTCGACTGTGGTCGGGAACGGGCTGAACAAACATGTTTGTATTCCCCTTCGTTGAAAGCCATACCCCCGACGTGCAAACCTTTATAGCTTGTCCGACGACTTACGATCACTTTCCGATAGAACAAGGATCTTCTCTGCAATCTCCCGGCTGAGGGAAGCCAGGTTACGGCTCTGCGCTGAAACGAAGGTCCTATAGTCTCCTCCTCCTGTGGGCTCTCTGAACGTCGACCGTTTAGTCATGAGAGGTAATTCTTTCCGATCGGTGCCATCCGATATCGACCAGGCTACATCGAACACGGCACTCTCCCCAAGCTCACCATCCATTCGGATAACCTGCAAATTGACGCGGTAATCCATGGAAGCCTGTCCCTTCCAGGGGAAAATGGCGATGCTCCGGGTGCAAAGCAGTGACGAAAGGTTTTCTGCAAGGGCAAGCGAAATGCTGTCCTCCAGCGGTTCTGCCCATTTTGCAAGTTCATCCAATCTCAATTCATTCTGAGCAATACGCGTCACGATCTCAGGCTGGTTCAGATACTCGGGAATTTTCACAGGACCGATACCGATGGCGAAGCACCGTTCGCCCTCCCGATTCGCAGTCGGCTCAAAATCCGGACTGGAACTTAAGACAAAGAACCTTGTCGGTGGACTGCCTGTGCACCCTGAGATAACAATGACGAGGATTCCGAGTATTAACCCTTTGAAACGAAACGGAAGCCAACCCATTATCTTATCTCCCTACCTCAGCTTCTTGCCGAACAATAAGGATTCGGGCTGCCGTTCTATGGTTTTTGCGAGGCTCTGAATATTCTTTGCGGCAGCTCCGACATCCTTGACAGTCTTCTTAAGTTCATACATCAGTTCGGAATCCTCTCCAATGTCGCCCTCTAAAACCGTGATGGTTTGTTGAGCCTGGCGGAACGTCGCCCCTGCCTCGTCCGATGTCTTCTCTATGCTGGCCAGAGTGCCCTTTAGGGAGGTGGCGACAGGGTCGATCTGTCTATCTGTGTTGCGGATCAGTTTCCGGGCGTCGCCGACAGCTCCTTCAAGACGGGAGAGCACTGGGCCGCTCCTGGCGTTTAGATTGTGCGCGAGTTGCCCCGCTTCATCGGCTGCCTGTGAGATGGATCGCACGCTCTGCATAATCTCCGGTGAATTAACCAGGCTGTTGATCCCCTCCAAGGCAGCCTCGACATTCTTTGCGATTGCCTCAAGTGGAAGTTGTTCAATCCTTTTCATAATCTCCTGCGAGGGAATCGTTGGAATCTCCGGATATTTCCGATCAATGCCGACGAGTCTCACAGGCTTATCTGGAAAATAGCCAAGCCCGACCTGTAGCATTCCCGTGAGAATGCTCTGCAATTCGAGCCTGGCCCTCAGCCCTTGGTGGATCAAAGGTTTTAGATCCTCTTCAAAACTTCTGCGAAGGGGACCAACGGTTTGCACCAGTTTTGGGTCTATCTCGATGTTGACAGGTATTGTTGTGTTTAAATCCGTTGTATCGTAACGCAAAACAATGTCTGTGACGGAGCCTATCCTGACCCCGTTGAAGACAACCGGTGCCCCAACGCCCAGTCCTCCTACCGATCCTTCGAAAAAGCACACGGCCTTAATCGTGTTTCTGAAAAGCTTTCCGGACCCCAGGAAAACGACGGCGATAACCAGCAGGGTAATCGCGGCCAGAACGAACATACCGATCAATGTCTTGTTGGGTGGCTTGGTCATGACTTCTCCTTCTTTCCTGCGTTGAAATACCCAAGACGTGACATGCGAACATGATCACTGCTGTTGCCACAACGATGGCAACGATGCTTGTCAACACCGGAACGCCTCTGCCCTCGACTTGGATCTTATCCCGGGAACAGAATTGATTGACCTTGATGTTCCCGTAGTCTTCTTTTTGTTTCCCCATCATTCGGACCACTTGTGTGGAACTCATGGCTGTCTCCCTTCGAGTTCCTGAAGGTCCTTGCTCCGGCTCGTGCGCCCTTGCGCATGGGCCGCCAAGAGCACCACGGAGCGGGGCTGGACCGGGTATGTCGCACCTGATACGAGGGGGCCCTCGGCCCAATCACAAATATCGTCCGGGGAATCCAGGAAGGTATCCACACAGCGTCGCCACGGCTTCCCGAACTCATTGACAGCGGGGATCTCAAACTGGAGCGCCTCCCAGTAGGCGTTCACCATGAGGAGGAGCACCACCCGGTCTCCGAGCAGGCGGACCGACGCCGCCAGGCTGTGAGAATCATAGCTCCAATCCGGCGCGTCCAGTCTGACCCCATGCCATTGCACCGGTTGCCGGCGCAGCAGTTCGGTCAGCGTCATGTCGGACCCGTCGATCGGCCCGATGCCATTGAGGCGCAGCGAAATGAGCTGCTTCGCAAAGCGGTGAATATCCGCGTGCCGGACCAGCAGGTCCCAGTCCAGCCAACTGGTCTCGTTGTTCTGGCAGTAGGCATTGTTGTTCCCGCGCTGGGTGCGTCGCATCTCGTCTCCCATGAGCAGCATGGGAGTTCCAACCGCAAGCAGGGTCAGCGTCAGGAAGTTCTTTACCTGGCGATTGCGTAAGCGCTCCACAGCGGGATTTTGGGTGGACCCTTCCTCGCCGCAATTCCAGCTCAGATTGTTGTCTATTCCGTCGCGGTTATCCTCCCGGTTCTCCTCGTTGTGCTTCCGATTGTAGGAGACCAGGTCATTGAGCGTCAGGCCATCGTGGCAGGTGATGAAATTGATGCTCTCTTCCGGCCCCCGTTCCTTGTGTTCATAGAGATCCGGGCTCCCCATCAGCCGATGGGCCACGGGCCGGACCATCCCGTTGTCGCCCTTGAGGAAGGCCCTCACGTCGTCGCGAAACCGACCGTTCCATTCTTTCCAGCTGTCGCCGACAAACCTGCCGACCTGGTAGAGACCCGCTGCATCCCAGGCCTCGGCAATCAGCTTGACATTGGCCAGAACCGGGTCCGATTCGATATCCCAGAGGATGGGAGGGTTCTCCATCGGCCGGCCGAGCGAATCGCGGGACAGGATCGAGGCGAGGTCGAAGCGGAAACCATCCACGTGCATCTCGCTTGCCCAGTAGCGGAGGCTGTCGAGAATCAATCGCCGGCATACGGATTCATTGGCGTTCAGCGTGTTACCGCACCCGCTGTAGTTGGCGTAAGAAGCCTGGCCCTCCCCCAGGAGGTAGTACGTGCCGTTCGCCAATCCTCGGAAGCACAGCGTCGGACCGGTCTCGTTGCCCTCTGTGGTATGGTTGTACACGACGTCCAGGAGGACCTCGATTCCGGCCCGGTGCAGCGCCTTGACCATGTCCCGGAACTCATCGAGCGGCCCCAGCGGATCGCGGCGGGAACTGTAGCCGTCATGGGGGGCGAAAAAAGACAGGGGCGCATACCCCCAGTAATTGCCCAACCCCCCCGGACCATCCTGCTCGTCAAAGGCGAAGACGGGGAGCAATTCGACCGCAGTGACTCCGAGGTCCTGCAAGTATGGGATCTTTTCCGCAAGTCCGGCATAGGTCCCCCTCCGGCCGACGGCAATGCCGGAGCTGGGATGCCTCGTGAACCCGCCCACATGCATCTCGTAAAGCACCGTCTTGGCGAAAGGCCTCCGCAGGGGGCTGTCGCCTTCCCAATCATACCTGCTCGGGTCCGCGACGACGCTCTTGATCGCCACTGCGGTGTTGTCTCCCGGGTGGCACGCAGCCTGGCGGCAGTATCCCGGCGGCCGGGCCACGCACTTGCCGTAGGGATCCAGGAGAACCTTATCCGGATCGAATCGAAGCCCGCGCTCCGGAGCGTACGGGCCACGGACTCGATAGGCATAGAGTTGTCCCGTCTTCACGCCCGGCACAAACGTGTGCCAGTAGTGGTAGGTGCGATTCTTCAGCGGATCGAGAGTGACCACCCGAGACGGCTTCGAGTCGTCCACGGTTTCGAAGAGGAGCAAGTCCACCGCAGTGCTGTGTTTGGAGAAGATGCTGAAGTTTACGCCGTCAGGGCATACGTCGGCGCCGAGGGGAAAGCTCTTGCCCTGATTTCCGCTCGTCATCTCAGTCATGGCGTGCGCTCCCCAACTCCTCGCCGGTGGGGGTCCGGCCTCTCGCGGGTCGTCCGCCGCTCGCGCCTGATTCGAATTGAGCCAGGTCACTGGGCAATTTACACCGGCAACGGCCTCCGCCCTTTCGCCCGCCAGCCGACCATGAAGCCCTGCGCGGTCTGTGCTTGCGGTCAATTCCCGCAGGGATTGGAAAGCCGAAGACGATAGCATTTTTTCCGTACAGCGCCAGGTCCAGTTGCCTCCCGCCCGGCCCGGGACATTCATGCGGGCCTCTGCACCGAGATTGAGCAGATCTTGCAGCGGAGCCATGGCCAAAGCAGCCACGGATGACCACGCCAGGCGCATCAACTCCCAGGCGACCTGGCTGCTTTCCCCCTCCGGCTCCTTGAGGTAACGCCACAAGTCTTGGCGTTGATTCGGCGGCAGCTCTTCGTACCATTCACGGGTTGTGGGATTATCATGGGTGCCGGTATATACGACGGTGTTGGGGACGTAGTTGTGCGGAAGATACGGGTTATCGGAATGGCCGTCGAAAGCAAACTGCAGGACTCGTGTCCCCGGCACGTGGAATTGGTCGCGAAGCGCACCCACCTCCGGCGTAATCAGGCCCAGATCCTCGGCGATGAAAGGCAGGACTCCCAACTCGCTCTTCACTGCGGTGAAGAAATCAGCGCCCAGGCCGGGCATCCACTGGCCGGATTGGGCCGTGGTTGCCCCGGCCGGCACATGCCAGGCAGCCGCAAACCCGCGAAAATGATCCAGACGGATCACATCCACGTGGGCCAGCAGTGCACGGATGCGATCAATCCACCAGCGGCAGCCGGTTTGCCGCAGCGCGTCCCAGTTGTAAACGGGGTTGCCCCAGAGCTGTCCCTGGGAGCTGAAATAATCAGGGGGCACACCGGCGACGATCCGGGGCCTCTGACGTTCATCCAGCAGGAACAGCTCCGGGTTGGCCCAAACGTCGCTCGAGTCGGGAGAAACAAAAAAGGGCAGGTCCCCAACGAGGCGCACACCCTTGTCGCGGGCATGGTTCTTTAGCCGCTCACCCTGGCGAGACAACAGGAATTGAGCAAAGCGCACCTGGTCGATCTGGCCTGCCAGGTCGCGCCTGGCCTGGAGCAAGACCGCGGGCACGCGCTGGACCAACTCTGCCGGCCATTCGAGGTAGTAGTCGCCCCTATATCGGACCTTCAATGCTCGAAACAGGGCGTAATCTTCCAGACAGTGGGCCTGATCGTGGCAGAACTGTTCGAAGGCAGCCGTCAACTGCGCGCTGCCGGCGGTGTGGAAGTTACTCCAGGCTTTCTCAATCAGCCGGCGTTTGAACGTCATGACCCTGCCGTAATCAACGGCGTTCTCGGGGGTAGAGGAAGATGTGCAATCGCTCGCGGTTACCAATCCATCCTGGATCAGCCAGTCAGGGCTGATCAGGAGTTCGTTGCCGGCGAAGGACGATAAGGATTGATAAGGAGAGTTGCCGTACCCCGTCGGACCCAGCGGCAAGGCCTGCCACCAGCTCTGTCCTGCCTCATGGAGGTGATCGATCCACGTGAGCGCAGCCGGCCCCACGTCGCCTATATCGTACGGCGAAGGCAAAGACGAAACATGCAGGAGCAAGCAGGAGGCGCGGTACTCTTGCGGGAATGGGGGAAGACTCACCGGTTGCCTATCGTCACTCGTCATCATGATTTGCCTTTTCCTGCTCTCTCTTCGAACCCTGCTCATTCCTCTATGAAACAGGGCATGGTTCAACCTTCCAGATGTCGGCCGCATATTCCATGATGGCGCGGTCGCTGGAAAACTTTCCGGAAGCGGCCACATTCAAAATCGCCTTGCGCGCCCAGGCGCCTGGATCGGCATACAGGTCGCACAGCCGCTGGTCCGCCTCGAGATAGGACTTGAGATCAGCCAAGTGCATGAAATAGTCGCCGCGCGTCAGCAGCGCGTTGCGCAGGGGGGTGAACACCCCGGGCTCGGAGCGGCAGAAGTGACCTGAGAACATCAGGTCCAGCGCCGCCCGGGTTTCAGGCTCGTTGTCATAATGCCACAGCGGATTGTACCAGCCGCGGCTCGAGGCCACCTGGTCGGCGGTCAAGCCGAAAAGGAAGAAATTCTCCTCGCCCCCTTCTTCAGCCATTTCGATGGTGGCGCCGTCCCGCGTTCCGATGGTGAGCGCCCCGTTCATCATGAACTTCATGTTGCTCGTACCGCTGGCCTCGTAGCCCGCCGTGGAAATCTGGTTGGAGACGTCACTGGCGGGGATCAGCCGCTCGGCCAGGGAAACGCAGTAGTCGGGCAGGAAGAGGACCTTGAGCCGGCCTCGCATCGCCGGATCGCCGTCGATGGTACCGGCGAGGCTGTTGATGAACTTGATGATGACCTTGGCCAATTGATAGGCAGGCGCCGCCTTCCCGGAGAAGAAGAAAGTTCGGGGCGGCATGTCGAGATTCGGGTTGTCCCTCAGCCGGTTGTAGAGGACCAAGATGCGGAGCGCGTTCAAGAGTTGCCGCTTGTATTCGTGGATGCGCTTGATCTGACAATCGAAGATGCTGTCCGGGTCAACCGCCTCGCCGGATATCTCCTTGAGCCAGTCGGCAAATCGCGATTTCGCCTCGCGCTTGGCCCTGCGAAAGGCGTCGCGAAACGCGTTGTCTTCTGCCAAAGGCTGCAGTCTTTTCCACTTGTCGAGGTCGGTCGCCCAGGCATCTCCGATGGCCTCGGTGATCGTTTCCGAAAGCGCGGGGTTGGCTAAGAGAAGCCAGCGGCGCGGCGTGACGCCGTTGGTCTTGTTGTTGAAGCGTTCGGGATAGAGTTCCGCCAGGTCTTTGACCGTCACCGTGCGCAGCAGCCGGGAATGAATTTCCGCAACTCCGTTGGTGCTGTGCGATCCGGCGATGGCCAGGTTGGCCATTCGGACGAGGCGGGTCGGACCTTCCTCGATCAAACTCACTCGCTCGAGCCTTCCCCCATCCCCTGGGAAGCGGGTCCGCACCTCATCGAGCAGCCGCCGGTTGATTTCATAGATGATTTCAAGGAGCCGCGGGATCAGCATCTCGAACCACTCGACCGGCCACTTCTCCAGTGCTTCGGGCAGAAGGGTGTGGTTTGTGTATGCCAGGGTCCGTTGCGTGATGTCCCACGACTCGTCCCATCCGAGGTGAGCCTCGTCGAGAAGAATGCGCATCAGCTCAGGGACCGCTATCGACGGGTGTGTGTCGTTGAGCTGCACGGCCACCTTATCCGGGAGCGCGCTCCAGTCGGCGTTGGTCTTCCGGAAGCGCCGCAGGAGATCGGCCAGGGAGCAGGCCACGAGAAAGTACTCCTGAACAAAGCGCAGGCCTTGACCCATGCTCGTGGAGTCGTCGGGATACAGAACACGCGTGAGCGATTCGGCCCCAAGCGTCTCCGCAAGGGCGCCCACAAAATCGCCGCCGCTGAATTCCTGGAAATTGAAGAAATCATGGGCCTCCGCCGCCCACAAGCGCAGCGTATTGATGGTCTTCCCGCCGTAGCCCACCACGGGGCGGTCGAAGGGCACGCCGATCAGGCTGGCCGGCCGGCCCACCACCGGGCGCAATACCCCTGCGACGAGCTCGATGGAGCAGTTGAGCTTTACTTCAACCGTCTCCTCCTGGCGCTTCACTTCCCACGGGTCCGGGCGCCGGAGCCAGTTGTCTGCCAGTTCATGCTGCCAGCCGTCTTGGATCGCCTGTTTGAAGATACCGTACTCATAACGCAGGCCATATCCCATGGCCGGGATCTGCACCGTGGCCATGGAGTCGAGAAAGCAGGCCGCCAGGCGCCCCAGCCCTCCGTTGCCCAGACCCGCGTCGGGCTCCTGCTCCAGGAGTTCGTACCAGTCGAGGTTTTGTCGCGTGACCGCTTCGTTCACGCCCGGGTCGAGCAGAAGGTTGGCAATATTGTTGGCCAACGATCGGCCGAGGAGAAACTCCATCGAAAGATAGTAGACGCGCTTGCAATTCTCACGTTGATAGGTCTCCTCCGTACGCAGCCATCGCTGCGAGAGGACGTCGCGCACCGAGCGGGCTGCGGCCTCGAAACGCTCGCGAGGTCCGACGGCGGTCAGCTGCCTGACGTTATCGAAGAGGAGGTGCCGTTCGTACAGCGCATCGGGCGTTCCGGTGAACTGGACGGGGCCGCAACCGTACTGCTCTATAAGCTCGACCAGATCCGCCGATCCTTTGAGTCTGTTGGATACGGCCTTCTCCTGCGTGGGTGTCTTCATCCCTTTCTCCTTTCTCCGTCCCGTGTTGCGTTTCTGGAACGGCCACTTCCCGTCCGGGAGGTATCCCCTTTCTTCTTTCCCCCCTGAATGTTTGAACCGGATCTCAATTCAGGGATTGGCGTACGAACCGATGATACGTTCAAGATCCGCTACGGCAAGGTTATACCCAAGAAGGGCCTGCGCTTTTTCATACTCGGCCTTCTTCACTCCAGCAATCGCTGTGAGGTATTGAGCCTCCGTAGCCGTCCCCGCTCTCCTCCCATTGCTTTCAAGCCGCAGTTTTTCTTTTTGCTCAGCCAAGGATTCGCGGGTGACACCGATCAGGGTCTTGGTCTGTTCCAGTTTCCTGTATGCCTTGTCCACTTCCACCTCGATCCGTGTTTCAAGGCGGCGAAGGTTCTCGCTGGCCTGTGTGAGTTGCTCCCTGCGTTGAGCTACTACAGCGCCCCGTTTTCCCCAATCGAAGATGTCCCACGTCATCTTCACACCGATGATACCGGTGTTTTCAGGCAGAAAAGGGACGCCGTTCTGGTAGGCGTAGTGGCCGGACAGGCTTATATCGGGGATATAATCAATGTGTGCAGCCTTTACGCCGCTTTCGGCCTTCTTTACCGCTTCCCGTGCAGCTTTGATTTCCGGGTTCTTTTCGAGGGCTTCGTGCACGAATGATTCACGGGATCGCGCAGAGGCGTACAGTGGAGGAGGATCGAGCGGATTGATAACCGTGTCGAGGGGCAGGCCCAGAAGGTCGTTCAGTTCCGAGTTGAGATCCCCTATTTGAACCTCTGCTGAAAGAAGGGAGTATCTGTTCTGGAGGAGAACCGCGCTACTGCCGATAGCGGCGACCTCGAGCACATCTCCCGCAGCCACACCGTCTCTCGCTTCACGGAGGGCTTCCTCACCGGCCACGACGGCGGCAGAAGCGGCCTCCCTCTGTTTTCGGGCTATCACCAGGCCATAAAAGAGACGATGGGTGGCAAAGACAACATCCGTTTTGGCCTTATCCAAATCGGCCGCTGCAATTTCCTGCTCTGCAAGAGCCATCTTGTCCGCCTGGTGTGTCTTGAGCAACTGAGTCAAAGGCTGGGTGAGAGCGGTGTCGCTCAGGAACAAGTTATTGGAGCCCTGATCGATAGAGACGTCCTGAACGGGAAAGGGGCCGACACCAGGTACTGTGCCCAAACTGCCGGCCGGGACATCAACCAGGCGGGTGTTCGTAATATGGTTGTAGCTCGACTCGTTTGTAAGGTGGGGGAAATAGTCTGCCCGGACACTCTTCCTTTTCTCGATGCTTTCCCGGACCTTTGAGCCGGCGATTTTAAGGGACGAGTTTTGAGCCACTGCAAGGGCAATGGCTTCATCGAGGGGCAGTGTGCGTGTTTCGGCGAGGGCTTGCCCCGATCCAAGGAGGAACACCAGGGCAATCATGAGCGCGGCCGCGGGAGCCTTCCTGATACGTGATCTTACGACAACGAAGAGCACCGGTACGACGAGGAGCGTGAAGAACATGGAGAAGAGGAGTCCCACAGCAATGACGGAGGCGAGGGGGCTCCAAAGCGCTGATCTGGAAAGAATCATTGGAGTCACCCCTACCGCTGCAGCCATTGTGGTAAGAAATATCGGCCTCAGACGACGTTGCCCGGCCTCTGTAGCTGCTTCCTCGAGAGAATGCCCCTCGGCAATCTTCTCCTTAATATAATCGACGAGGATGATTGCATTTCGCACCACGATACCGCATACGCTGATAATGCCGATAAATGCCATGAAACCGAAGGGATTTCGGGTAACGAGTAACCCAAACGCTGCACCAAGAAGGGCCAATGGTATCGATGACATCACGACGAGGGGCTCCGAGACGTTCCGGAATTGGATAAGAAGCACAAGGAATATGGCCACAAGACTGATACCAAGGGCGGCGAGCAACTGAGGCATATTGTCGTCCTGATTGAATTGTTCTCCTCCGTGGTAGATGCGGTACCCGGGAGGCAGCTTGAGCGCCGCGATCTTCGGGGCGACGGCGTCAAGCAGGGCAGAAGCGTAAAACCCCTTCTGGACGAAACTGCGCACTGTAAGTGTCCTGACGCCGTTCCGGCGCACGATGCGGCTCGTCTGCCACTCAGGTTTGACAGAGCCAATCGATCGCAATGGCACCCTTGCACGAGTGAGCTGGGATTCCATGTACGCATTACGCACATCGTCAAAGGAAGAGCGCTCGTCCTTGTCGAGACGAAGGAGCATTGTCACTGCCCGGTCCCCCTCCCAGAAGATGCCGACCGACTTGCCGTCAAAGCCGCCGGAAAGGATCTGAGAGACTGCACCATGGGTCAGACCCAGACGATTGGCCAACTCATCATCCAGATCCACGTTGACCATGCAAGAGTCGTTAAAATAGTCACGATGGACATACAGGGAAAAGGGCACTGCCCGCACGATATCCTCAACCTGCGTTCCAATCTGTTTCAGCGTGGCAATGTCGTCGCCTGAAATCCGGATCTCTATGGGGGCCTCCTCTACCGACCCCTGCTTCAATTCCTTTACGATAACCATGGCTTCGGGAACGACGGCGGCCAACTTCCCCCGCAGGTGCTCCACAAAGACAGGTGTCTGTTTAACTGATTGCGTGTTGATAATGAACTGGCCGTATGCGCCATCTGGCTGCTGGGGGTTGACATTGTAGTAGAACCTCGGGAAGCTCTGCCCGACAGAGGTCGCGTAATGGACCACTTCAGGATGGCCGGCCAGAACCTTTTCGATCCGGCCCATGGCGGCATCCGTTGCCTCGATGCGCGTTCCCTGGCGCAACCAGACATCGATCACAAACTGGTTGCGTTCGGCAGAAGGGAAGAATTGCTGCGGTACCATTTTGAAGAGAAAAACGCCGGCACAGACTGCTCCGAGTCCGACGGCCATGGCCATCCCTTTTCTTCTCATAAAAAGGACGATCGCCTTCCCGTATACCTTCTGCAGGATGTCGAGGGGATTGAACGATTTCCCCTTGGCCGCGTCTTCGTCGTCCTGGTGAAGTCCCTTCTTTATGAAAGACCTGCAAAGAAAAGGCGTGAGCATGCAGGCTACAATAAAGGAGACGCTGAGAGCGATGGTCACGGTGAGCGGCAGGGCAATGATGAATTCACCGGCCGTACCCGTGAGGATGACCAGAGGCAAAAACGAACAGATGATGGTCACCGTGGCCGTAAGAACCGGGACAAAAACTTCCGTGGCCGAGCGCCACGCCGCCTCCGCGATCGGCACCTTATGATCGAGGAGTTCCACATAGTTGTCTGCGATCACGATGGCGTCGTCGACCACGATCCCGAGGACGACGATCAGCGCTGCAATCGATACCTGGTGCAAGGGAATTCCCACCGCGTTCATGATCCCTACCGTTGTGGTGAGTGTCACCGGGATAGCCACCGCCGCAATGAGGGCGACACGGAACGGCAGAAGGATGATGGTGACCAGGATGACCGAGCCAATGGCGAGCATGAATTCATGGCCGAGGTGGGCAATGCGCTCCCTTACCATATGCGGCTGATCCGCGATGAGATCGACGTGTAAATCGGGAGGCAGCAGGGATCGAAGCTCGGTCATGACCTCATCGAGGCGATCACCCAACTCGGTGACATTTTTGCCCTTCTGCATTTCGACCGAGAGCAACACGCTCGGCTTTCCGTCGAAGCGGACAAGGAACCGCGGGTCCTCGTAGCGCCGCTCGACCTTTGCGAAGTCCTTGATATAGACAGGCTCGCCTGTCTTCGAGATATCGACCAGAACATTTTCGATCTGGCCTTCCGTGGTGAACGGTCCCGTTGTCCTCATGGGGATCTTGGAACGGCTGGTCTCGGCCCTTCCCGTTCCCGTGATAATGTTCCTTTGCTCGAGTGCCTGGATGATGCGGAGGGGATCGGCAAAATACTGGGCAAGGCGGGCCAGGCTTCCGGTGATCCACACCTGCTCGCTCTGGTCGCCGTAACGCATCATTTTCCCAACAATACGTACAGTCCGGAACCGGTCCTGTATCGTGTCGAGATAATCGCGCAGTTCTCTGTACCCGTAACGCTCCCCGTGGATGGCGATGAGCAGCGCGACGGTGTCGCCGAAATCCGAGTTGACGATCGGGCCGCGCACGCCCGAGGGAAGTTCCGTCTGTGCGGTTTCAATCATTTCATTGCGGAGCTTTGCCCAGAAGAGATCCGAATTCTTGACATAGTCCTCCAGTTCCACATTGATAATGACGAGACCCGGGCGGCTCGTGGAATAGGTCAGCTCCTTCCTGACTTCAGGAAACTTGAAAATATGCTTCTCAAGCGTCTTGGTGACCTGCTTCTCGACCTGCTCCGAGGTAGCACCGGGATACTGAGCAATCACAATGCCTGTCCGGATGGTGACGGTAGGATCTTCGGTTCTCTGCATTGTCATCAGGGCGTGAATCCCGACAGTAACGGCCATTGCGGCAAGAACGAGGACCACGGATGGATAACGGAGGGAACTCTTGATGGGATTCATCGTGCCGAACTCCTCTGCTTGTCAGAAGCGGTCTCCGGGGGCGGGGTTGCTATGGTAACAGGCATCCCGTCACGGAGGTGATCCTGACCCGCAATAACGATCGACTCGTTTCCTGAAAGACCTTCCTTAATCTCCACTTCGGTGCCGCGAAATGCACCTGTCTTCACCCGCTTGCTGTACACGCGCTGCTGCTCGGGGAAGTAAACGAAAACCATCGTCGCTCCCTGATCGTCGCGGACGATGGCTTCACCCGGCACGACCATCATGGATATCTTCCGGTCGCCTACAATCCTCGCCTCCGCCACCATCCCGATTTTTATGACGTGCCCAGGGTTGGGCACGCTGACGCGGGTCATATAAGTCCTCGTGGCCGGATCGGCTGAAACATTGATGATGCGAACGGTGCCCTGGAAGGATTGATTCGGCAGGGCGGGAAACGTGATGGAAGCTTTCTGCCCTATTTCGACAAGGCGTACATCCGTTTCCGGTACACCGATGTTCGCCTCCACTGTGTCGAGTTGGACGATTTCGAAGACCGGCCGGCCGGCAGAGGCCGTATCGCCGACCTCTATCGACCTTTTTACGATGTAGCCGCTAACGGGGGCATGCAGTGTTGCATCGGAAAGGGCTTTCGCAGCGACCTGTAGCTGTGCGTCAGATAGATCGTACGCGGCCCTGTACAACTCTTTGTCTTCTTTCTGGCCGCCCGCTTTCGCCTCCTCGTACTGCTGTTTCGCCGTTTCGTACACGGCCTTGAATTTCTGAAAATCATTTGGCGCCAGGCTGTTTGATTCATACAGCATTTTCTTGCGGCGGTATTCGTCCTCGGCTCGCTCGTAGGCAATGCGAGCCTGCTCCAGCAGCTCGGGCCGAACAGAATGCAGGGCCTTTTCCATCGCTGCGTGTGCATTAGCCTTTTGCGCTTGGGCAATTTTTGATTGAAGCCGGAAATCAGTAGTATCGATCTGTGCAAGGACCTGCCCCTTTCTTACGTATTCGCCTTCTCGCGGCCCTACGGAGATGACTTTGCCTGAAACGAGAAACGATACAACTGCCGGTGAATCTGGGGCGGAGACCGTCCCGCTCACGAATATCGTTTCGTGCTCTTGCACCTCTTGGACTTTGCCTACGATCACCGGAACAGGCTCACTCTTTGCTTGCTTGTTCGTATCACCGGAGCATGCCGTCAGTGAAACTGCAACAATTGATTGACACGCCATGATTGAGATTGCTCTTAGCCTTTTCCTCATTTTTCCTACTCCTCCTTGGTCGTAAGGAGATGTTAGAATTCATTTGCATCTATAATCTCGCTACTTGCTGCTATTTTGGGAATAAATACACTACAGATTGTATTTCCTCCGGGAAAAGACTGTATTCTGCTCCAGGACGATGCTACGGTTTGGATCTCTTATGAGAGCGAGCGACAAATTCCCGAGCATCTATCTCAACCCAGACTGAATAATTCAGCAGCCCCAAGGGCTTTAAGACAGAAGACAACCTCAGCCCGAGGGGGCTCTTGTCCTGACACTCCTTTTCCGATTCCCAATAGATATGGATGCTCAGATCAGTCTCCACCACGGAGTGATGATATGTCCTTATTTCTACCAGGTCGCTTGGCGCATCAGTCGCCTCCTCCGATCGGCCTGCCCCGTTCAACAACGCATCAATGAATTCCCCATTGATTCTTGAGGGAGAACGCAAAGTAATAATCTCGATCCATTTCATGCTACGACCTCTTTGAATTCAGCACTGGCTTTCTTCATAAGCGAGTTTCATGCCAAAATATAGATCCATTTAAAAATCAAGTGGTTGCGTCACATCCTGTCTTTCGTTGACAGAATGTCGTAAAATGCGTTACGATAATTAGTAATTGTTTCGATATGTCGTAAGGTGGCTTGACGGATTATTGCCAGAGGCTTGATGCTTAGAAAGACCAGAGAAACGAGGGAAAAGCGATGACAGTGGATGAAAACGCTTCTTTTCGTGAGGATGGGTGTGAAAGCGAACAGCGCCACCGGGCCATACTCCAGATGGCCATGGACGGCTTCTTTCGGGCCGACATGCAAGGACGAATCCTTGAGGTCAACGAGCCGTACTGCACGATGAGCGGCTATGGCGAGCAGGAACTCCTGGCCGTGAATGTTGCGGACGTAGAGGCTGTCCACACCGCGCAGATGATCGCCGCCAACATCAAAAGATTTGCGGAGGAGGGCCCGAGCCGCTTTGAATCCGTCCACCGGCGGAAAGACGGCAGTCTGTTTGACGTCGAAATCAGTGCTCAATACCAGCCCATTGCCGACGGGCAAATTCTCGCTTTTGTGCGGGACATCACGGATCGCAAACGGGCCGAACAAACTCTGCGGCGCAGTGAAGCGTATCTGGCGGAAGCGCAACGGCTGAGCCACACAGGGAGCTGGGCTTACGATTTGGCCAGCGACAAGTATGTCTACGCCTCGGAGGAATGCTGCCGACTTTTTGAATTCGATCCGCAAGAAGGTTTACCGACCAGGGAAGCGTTTGCCCGACAAATCCACCCGGAGGATTATGACAAAGTACACGGGGAATATGAGAAGTCGCTACGCGAAAAAGTAGATACCTCGATCGAGTTCAGGGTCACGCTGCCCAGCGGAGCGGCCAAACATATTCTGGCGATCCAGCACCCTGTCCTGAATGAGGCTGGAGATGTCGTTGAATTGATGGGCACCGCGATCGATATCACCGAACGGAAACGTCATGAAGAAGCGCTGAGGCGCGTTGCAGCTTACCTGGCCGAAACGCAGAGGCTGACCCATACGGGCACGTTTGTCGGCGATGACACGACCAAGCCGTTGTACTGGTCCGATGAGCTGTTCCGGATTTTTGGATTTGATTCGCAACAAGGGTTGCCGACGCGGGACGAACCGCTGGAGCGGATACACCCGGAAGACCTTGACAAGTTCTTGCAGTCCTTCCAACGGGTGATTCATGAGAAAGTTGACGCCGATCTCGAATACAGAATCGTGTTACCCGACGGAACAGTCAAACACGCATATGGGCTAGGCCATCCCGTCTTGAATGCCGATGGAGAGCTTGTTGAAGTCGTGGGCACCACGATCGATATCACGGAGCGAAAAAGGGCCGAAGCCGAGATCACCCGTCTCAAGAATTACCTCTCCAACATCATCGACTCCATGCCCTCCATGTTGGTGGGGATGGACAATGCCCACACCGCCACCCAGTGGAACCGTCAGGCCGAGGTATTTACCGGCATACCCGCAGGAGAGGCTATTGGGAAAGCGATAGCCGATCTTCTCCCCGACTTCGCGCCATGGATCACGACGATGGAAACCGGCATGGACAAGCGCCGCCCCTCATCCATGGAGAACATCCTCATCGAAAAGCAGGGGAACCGAAGGTTTTATGACCTCATGCTCTACCCGCTTCTCGACCGCGCCGAAGGAGCGGTGCTGCGTATCGAGGATGTCACCGAAAGAGTCCGCATCCAGGAGTTGATGATCCAGACCGAAAAGATGATGTCCATAGGCGGCCTTGCCGCAGGCATGGCCCACGAGATCAATAACCCCCTCGGCATCATCAGCCAGGCAGCACAGAACATCGAGCGAAGGATCTCTCTTGAGTTGGAGGCAAACCGGAAGGTATCTGGAGAACTGGGCCTGAATCTCGAGCAGATTCGCGCCTATTTCGAGAGGCGCCAAATACATGATTTCATAGCAAGCATCCGTACGGCGTCGTCCCGGGCGGCGAAAATTGTCGCCAACATGCTCCAATTCAGCCGCCGCGCCGATACAAACCTGGAGGTCACCCCGCTTGCTCAAATCGTAGATCAGGCATTGGAACTTGCGGCGAGCGACTACGACCTCAAGAAGAAGTACGACTTCAGGAGCATTGAAATCATCAAAGACTATCAGGGCACGCCCCAAGTCTCCATCGTTGCTGTGGAGATAGAACAGGTCCTATTGAACCTCCTCAAGAATGCGGCCCAGGCTATGATCACCAACCCTCCGGAAAGGAGGCCCAGCATCACCCTCAGGCTACGATGCAAGGGCGGGTATGCGGTGCTGGAGGTGGAAGACAACGGACCCGGCATGACAGAGGATACCCGGCGGAGGGTATTCGAACCTTTCTTCACCACCAAAGAGCCCGGGGTGGGTACAGGCCTCGGCCTCTCCGTCTCATACATGATCGTAACCCAGAACCACAAGGGGCTCATGGAGGTGCAATCGACACCCGGCAGAGGGACCGTTTTCAGGGTGAGCCTGCCGATAGGAGGGGAGCAACTATGAGCAAGTTGGCAAAAGTATTGATTGTGGACGATGAAGCTTTGATCCGCCTGAATCTGCGGGCACTGTTGGAGGATCTCGGCTATGGTGTCGTCGAGGCCGCCGACGGGAGGGAGGGGCTCGATGCCTTTGACCGGGAAGGGCCCGACCTAATCCTGGCCGATCTGAGGATGCCTGTCATGGATGGGCTTTCGATGATTGCCGCACTTCGGGAGAAGACCACGGAGACACCCGTTATCGTGGTCTCAGGCACCGGTAGTGTGCAGCACGCCGTGGATTCGGTTCGCCTCGGCGCATGGGACTACGTCGTAAAGCCCGTCGAGGATGCAAGAACGTTTCAGGTCGTCATCGAACGGGCACTTGAGAAAGCCAGGCTTATGAAGGAGAATCGCCTCCACCGTGAGCACTTGGAGGAACTGGTGCGCGAGCGGACGGAGGAACTCCGAAAGGCCCATGATGAACTGGAACTCCGGCATCAGGAAGTCATCCGATTGAAAGACATGCTGGCCGACGACAACCGTTATCTCTTTAACGAACTGCGGTCCGTCTCGGGCGACGAGATCATCGGCTCGGATTTTGGTCTGAAGACGGTGATGGAAATGGTCCAGCAGGTGGCGCGCCTCAGTAGCCCTGTGCTGCTGCTTGGAGAGACGGGGACAGGAAAGGATGTCATTGCCAATTCTATTCACTATTCTTCACCTCGCAAGGATGGCCCATTTATCAAGGTGAATTGCGGCGCAATCCCCGAGACCCTTCTCGACAGCGAGCTCTTCGGTCACGAGAAGGGAGCGTTTACCGGGGCCATCAGTCAAAAGAGAGGTCGATTCGAACGGGCCGACAAGGGCACGATCTTCCTGGACGAAATTGGAGAGCTTCCGGCCCAGGCCCAGGTGAGGCTGCTACGGGTTTTGCAGGAAAAAGAGATCGAGCGCGTGGGAGGGACCAATTCCATACGGGTGGACATCCGCGTCATATCGGCTACAAACAGGAACCTTCAGGAGATGGTTGCCTCGGGGCGGTTTCGCGAAGACCTCTGGTTTCGGCTCAATGTCTTCCCCATCATGATTCCGCCCTTGAGGCAGAGGAGAGAGGATATTCCGGCGCTGGTTCATCACTTGATTGACCGTATCTCCAGGGAACTTAAGCTCACGGAAAGGCCCATGCTGGCCGCCGGCGCCATGGAGAGGCTCAAGGCGTATGACTGGCCAGGCAATGTGCGGGAACTGCAAAACGTGATCGAACGGGCTCTGATCCAGAACCGGGGAGGGATGCTTTCATTTGAGACGCTCTCGACACCGCCGTTTCCATTAGGCCGTGTAATGGCTCGGGACTCAGGCCGAAATCGATCCGTGCTTTCGCTGGACGAGATCAATGCCCAGCATATCCGGCAGGCTTTGGAGGTGGCTGACGGCAAGATCAACGGGCCGGGAGGAGCTGCCCAAATCCTCGGACTTCATCCAAATACACTCAGGAGCCGGATGAACAAGCTTAAAATTCCCTACGGCAGGAAAAGCCGGCAGCATTCCAGTGGACTCCAATGACGAGCCTCGCTCTGCAGGTGGTTTGGATCATTAAGGTCGTCCTAAAAACCTCACCTCGCGGTTTTAACCCATGAACCTATAGGTTCGGACTGTGTAAATCGAAGTATGCATCGGGACAGGGGTAATAGGGACCGCCCCTAATTTGTCCTTCGCACTATATGGGGGCGAAGCCAATTTGAAAGCCTCTATGGCGCCGGTCAAGGATACTAACCACAGACCGAAACTTTCTGGACCCTTATAGGTGAACCATTCTTGCATTATTCTGAACTCCTGAATTTTTTCAGGATACAAAAGGTATCTTTTGGTAACCTCAAAGATTTCGGGCCACCAAAAACGTGACATAAGCCTACTTATGTTGCCAGTTGCTGTAACCCCCTGAGAATTTAGCGATTTTGGCATTTGCCTTGAGAAAGGCTGAATGTCCAATAAAAGCAACATGTTATTCTGATTTTGGCCT
>Ga0172371_10003090_pt1 | contig 25996 bp, 33 predicted proteins | sample Lak12m_FD_114543 | JGI IMG/M metagenome (GOLD analysis project Ga0172371, IMG submission 114543) | Freshwater microbial communities from Kabuno Bay, South-Kivu, Congo - kab_022012_12m | ecosystem: Environmental > Aquatic > Freshwater > Lake | place: Democratic Republic of the Congo: South-Kivu... | reverse complement strand
CGTCCCTCTCCCTCTGGGAGAGGGACGCTTGGGGTGAGGGTGTGAAACAAGCGAGGACTGTCTCATCGTGCTACGATTCCGACATAATCAGCAGTTTTGCAACAGTTTCTCCGTGCCGGTCGATGTAGTTCGCACCGGCAAGATGCCGGTCCTACTGACTAGTCTTCATGTCCCGTATCCCTGTTTCCCTCCTGCAAATAGGGATTTCTTGGAATTGTGGGGCGGTAGTGGCGCACCTGCGTGTACGCCTTGGGCGGACACACAGGTGCGCGCCGTACAGAAATGTGGCTGGGAACGAGAAGGACTGCGCTTTTATTGACGCTTGAGCTTTTCCGCGGGGACCGCCGTCAGCGTGACCATAGCTTTGGCCACGGCCACCTCTTGACCTTCCTGAACGTCGAACACTTCCGATTCGGCCACAATTATGCGACGCCCCCCGCGCAGAACATGGGAATAACAGTTGAGTCTGTCTCCGAAGGCCGGCCGAAGGAAGTTGATTTTAAATTCAATGGTGAGGATCTGCATATTTTCCGGGACTATTGTGAATGCGGAATAGCCTGCTGTGTGATCGGCCATCGTAGCCATTACACCGGCATGAATAAAACCGTCCTGCTGTCGATGATCGGCCGAGATCTCGAGACTGGAGTGAAACTTGCCCCAGGACGCGTCCACTGCTCTGAATCGACAGAATCGGATAAACCCGCGTCCGTAGTCGTTCTTTAGAAAATCGATTCTTTCCTGGGATATTTGCTGTCGAGGCATGGATCTTCCTCCAAGAATCTCTTGCAGGGACAAATCATTGCCATTTTGGAAAACTTTGCAACAGGTTTTGAGTCATCATTTACTCACGCGTGCGATAGATCTGTCGTTGCTAGCAGTGAGCGTTAAGACCGGCTTCCACAAATCCCCCTCCAATCCCCCCTTTAGTAAAGCGGGTATGGGCAGATTTTGACCGGCAATCCTGCCGTAGGAGCGCATGGCCGAGCCCGTTGACGTCCGCCCGAATAACTGAGGGGCCACACCGCGGTCTGGCGGTTGACTTGCAGCCAATCAGGATCTATTTTGCGTGTTCATGAGATTAGCGCATTTGTCAGATCTTCATTTTGGACGTCCTGCTTCCCGCGAAAAGATTCTTTCGTTAAAAGAAGATCTCTTGGCAAGTCAGCCACAATTACTAGTAATTACGGGTGATATCACCGACCGCGGTCGCGTTTCTCAGTTTCGCCGGGCGGTTGATTTCCTCAGCCAGGTCGGCTTGCCTTTTATCATCGTTCCAGGGAACAGAGAGGTCTCCATTGGCGCATTCTGGGAATGGATGCTCCCACGCCTTGCCATGAACCGTTTTCGCGTATTTTTTGGACAAAGTGACTGCATTCTTTGGAAATCCGACGAATCCAAGTTAGCGTTCTTGGGCCTTAATTCGGTCCATGCGTTCCCTTCCTGGCCGGGAAAAATCGCGCGTGAGAGCCGCTATTGGTTAAAACAGCAGGCTGAGAAGCTGTCCGATTACCGCAAAGTCCTTTTCCTACATCATCCTGTCATGCCCGTGATCAGAGGATCATCTTTCTGGGCCCACACGCTTTCCGATGCAGGGGAATTGCTTAAGATTTGCACCGAGACTGGAATAATACTGGTATTACAGGGGCACAAACATAGATCATCCGTAGTGGAAATCAATGTTCCGGAAAGAAATGCAAGAGTAGTGATTTCCGCAGCAGGCGCGCCGCTAGCGTCACGGTGGGACGCAGCCTATCATTTGATAGAAATGCTGCCGGCGGAAGTGGTCGTATTCACGAGAGAGTTCATTGAAGGCCGATTTCATCAGACGGGCATGTACAAATTCCCTTTAAGGGATGGCTCGGGAGATGGCAAAAGGGAATGACCGGTCTCAAATCCTTCCCAGACAGGTGGAACTAATGTACCACAATGTTAGAGTTTTTTGGGAGGGGTCCGGGGAACCCTTTTTTGCACAAAAAAGGGTTCCCCGGATTCTTCTGTCTTCCACCCGGCGCTTCTTTTTTCCTCAGCCTCGGAGCGTCTTATGTATATGGGCGCGATGGAATGCAGGTCTTCTTGCTTGCCTTGGCTCAGTCGCCGCCAGGCCAGAACGGCGCACGCTGCCGCTGAAGGAGTGACAATGACTCTACGAGCCGCGCGCTTTGCAGCTTGCATGGCCGGCTCAACAGCCGAATCTCCGCAAAGCACGGGCGGGTCGAGAAATTGTTCTGTGAGCGCTGCCAGATTCTCCGATGATATCAGTTGAGGGTTATTGAGTTGCGCTAGGCCCCCCGCGGATTTCTTGTACATACCAACATAGATCTCCCGCCTGCGAGCGTCGATAAGCGAGGTTCCGGATTCTCCTTCATCGAGCGCCTGCCATGCCAGAATTTCAAGGCTCGGTATTCCTGTTACAGGTTTTTTCAGGGCAAGAGCCATTCCTTTGACCGTGGCCAGACCAATACGTATGCCGGAAAAAGACCCCGGGCCTATCGCGACTCCAAATCCATTGATATTCTTCAGGCCGACCTGGGCACGGACGGTGACATCATTGATCATTAAAGCTAGATTTTCCAGATGTTCCCGACCGGGAGGTAGAACAGATTCCGCCAGGACCTGACCGTCTGAAGTGACAGCCACTCCGAGCTGAGCGCTAGTGGAATGTACGGCAAGAAGTATCACGGCTCTGGATTGCAGCAATCCGAATCATTCGACGCTTGTTTTACGCGTGGAGACGTAGGCTCCACGCAACATAATAGGAGTTCTTGAAGGGGGCGTTGGGGGAAACTTCTTGCAAGAAGTTTCCTCCAGCAGATCTTCCTCTCCCGGTCAAGGCGCAAGCGTCCAGCCTTTTGTCACGATCCTGCTGATATCATTATAAAAGACCAGAACGAAGATAAATACCAGGAACAAAACTCCCACCTGCGTTGCCACTTCTCGAATCTTGCCCGTCACGGGCCGTCGGGTTATGCTCTCGATAACAAAGAACATCAAATGGCCACCGTCCAAAATTGGGATCGGAAGAAGGTTAATAATGGCAAGATTTATGCTGATATAGCTCATTAGAAACAGAAAACTGAACGCGCCCGCTTTGAAACTTTCGCCTGACGCCTGCGCTATTGTTATAGGCCCTCCGAGCGCCTTAGCGCTCATCTCTCCGGTCACAAGCTTAACCAACGTATCTACTACTAATTTTGTGAGGAACGCGCTGAATCGCAAACCTTCGTACAAGGATTCCATGACGCTCAATTTGACGTACTTGCCGGAAGGAGACACGCCTATTCGTCCTGCCGGTTGCCCAAACATATCCTTGGCGTCGCTCAATGTCGGGGTCGCCGTAAGATCGAGTTTCTTTCCATCTCTCTCGACGGTAATTGTCAGTTGCTGACCGGCATGTTTTTCTACTAAGGCTCGCATGTCGTCCCAGCGCCAAATGGGTTGACCATTAATCGCCACTACATCGTCACCAGCCTTTAAGCCAGCCTCCATGGCCGGGGTTCCCTCATAAATCTTGCCCAATTCGCTGGCCAACACGGGCCATCCCGCAAGGTACCCCACGCAAATCAACAAGACAGCGGAAACGTAATTGAATACCGGTCCTGCTGCAACTATGGCTATTCGGTGAGATAAGGGTCGATTTGTAAAAGCCCTGGGCAGATCTTCCGGAGGTATCTCTTCCTGCGAGTCCGGGTCCTCACCGAGAAGCTTCACGTATCCACCCAGGGGTATCCAACTTAGAATGTATTCAGTCTCTCCCCATTGGCGCGTGATCATGGCCGGCGGAAATCCCAGAGAGAATTTCAACACTTTGACGCCCAGGATCTTTGCCAGCAAGAAATGTCCGAGTTCATGCACAAAAATCAGCACACCAAGCAGAATTACGAAACCTACTACATATTCAAAGATATTTGCGAATTGATGTTCCAATTAACAATGCCTCCGGAGCTTCTATTTAGACTGGGTTTTGCGTGCAGCACGAATCCCCTTTCAAATTGGTTGAAATAAGTATAGAATCTTTCTTCTCGAAAACAAGGGCTTTGTTCCGCAACGGCGCCATGAAGATCGGAATATTGGGAGGGACCTTTAATCCACCGCATTTGGCACACCTCCGCCTGGCTGAGGAGGTTGCGACGTCATATGGACTGGCGCGAGTAATTTTCATACCTTGTCACATTCCCCCGCATAAGACTTCCATCGACATAGCCCCCGCGGCGGATCGTCTCCAAATGACTTTGATAGCCTGCGAAAGCAACCCCTTGTTTGAAGTTTCCGACATGGAAATTGCCGCGTCGGGTCCTTCCTATACGGTTAACACTCTTGAAGCCTTTTCAAGAAAGAAAGACTGTGAAACCTTCTTTATTCTTGGGACGGATTCGCTGAGAGAGATCAGTTCCTGGAAGGATTATGAGCGATTACTTTCGTTGGCGCATTTTATCGTAGTTAACCGGCCGGGAGTAGACTTTCGGAACACGTGGTCGGAGGTCCCCTCTACTGTGAAAAATCAATTTCAGCCTGACGGAAATGATTTCGTCCACGAAAGCTCGACGCGTCTGATTCCGTCGCACGTTCAGGGCCTGGATATTTCAGCCACACGCATCCGCGGTCTCTTACAGGAGGGCCGGAGTATCCGGTACCTTGTGACGGAATCCGTCCGATCTTATATTATTGAGAGAAAACTCTATAGGAAATAAGCAGTTATGAGTGAACCCGATAAGGTTTCGTCTTTAATGTCATCTAAGGACAAAGCGTTCTTGCTGCTGCGTGTCGCTCTTTCAAAAAAGGCAGTGGAGCCAGTCCTGGTGCGGCTCATTGGATTAACGTCAATAACGGACTATTTCCTGCTCGTGTCCGCAAATTCGGCCAAACACGCTCAAGCGATAGCCGAGGCAGTCCTCGAAGACGCCAAAAGGCACAAAATAGACCGTTTGTCCGCCGAGGGTGTTCATCAAGGTAACTGGGCGCTCCTCGATTACGGGGATGTGATAGTGCACATCTTTCGCAAGCCCATCCGCGAGTTCTACGATCTGGAAGGTCTTTGGGCCGAAGCCCCGCGAGAGCGCTTCCCGGATGATATACAAAAAGAAATAGACCTGGCCGCGGAAGGCGAAGAGGAAATGGAGGAAGATTTTTGAAAGAACGACCAGGGGGAAAACCCTTTTGCAAAAGGTGCTCCGCGCACGGCGAGCAATGCTTTTGTGCAGGCATTAAGTTAATCGCAGGCAAGGGAGATTGAGATGCATTGTTGGCCCCACGCCCAGTGGACCTGGACCTCCTTTTCGAAAACTCCCAAATGATTGCGGCGAAGCCCCGATTTAGGGATGGGATCGCTTACCCGACGAGCTTGGGGAACTAGGCCGATCGGACCAAAAGGCTTATGAAGAAAGAACGTAAAGGCGAAAAAGTTGACGATCTTCTCTCGGACTACGATCTCCGAGAGTTGCTCAAGACCGGCGCTCAAGGCAAATATGCCGACTGTTATCGCGAAGAGCATATTGACGAGGAACATATGGTCATACGAGTTTGAGAAATGAGACTTCGTTTCTACATTGACCCAGAGACGGGCTTGCCTCACATTTACAAGCATAATATAACTGAAAGTGAGGTGCTGGATGCGCTGATTCATTCGGGGGAAGATCGTCCGGGCAGAGAAGGAGCGAGAGTTTCCGTTGGACAGACAAGGACTGGTCGGTACTTGCGTGTGATATATGTTCCCGAGCTGGAACCTAAAAGTGTTTTTGTTATCACTGGATACGAACTGAAAGGAAAACCCCTCAAAGCGTATCTACACCGCCGAGAAGGGAGGCTAATATAATGAAGCAAAGCAAATTCCCCAAAGGTTGGGATGAAGAACGAGTGAAGCGAGTTCTCGCGCATTATGAAAGCCAATCGGAAGAGGAAGCTGTCGCAGAGGATGAAGCGGCATGGGAGGATGCTTCGCAGACTTTTATGGCAATTCCAAACGATTTGGCGCCCGCGGTGCGCGAACTGCTTGCCAAAAGGGCAGGAAACTAAGGGACCAAATGCCGGTACACTTACCGGCAGGGGTTTATTTCTTGAATAGAGCTTCCAATTTCTTGCGGGACTCCGCGGCCTTTTGAGCGGCTGCGCCTGAGACTTTTCCTTCTCTCAACGTGAAGTACTCGCAAAAATTTCTGCGATCCTTCACCGAAACAAGTTCGGCCTGCGGTTCTATGCACTGATCCGCCGCGGATTCATCATAATTGGAGCAATTCAAACAGCAATACACATCCGAACCGCAATTCTCGCACGTATCGTTTCTGAATACCTTTTCGGCAAATTCCAATTCACTGCCGCAATGATGGCAATATCCCTTTTTCATGATTCGACCTCTTGCGCTGTTTGGGTTATGGCCTTATAAATTACGAACCACAGACGATGATGTTGATATAGCGGCGGACCTTTGAGGTCCGTTTGTGCTGCTAGCAATGATATTAACAGAATTCAGTGATACTTCCCAGACCAGGCCGCACAGGCAGCCTGCAGGTGTTTGATTATGAGTTTGAACGATTTAATACTGTTCATAGTTATATTCGGCTCCACATTCATCGCTGTAGTGTTTCCGGAACTCGGAGTCGGTTTCCAGCCTTACATATTGTACTTCATGATGTTTGTGCTGTTCTTGAGCTTCATAAAAATTGATTTTAGCGTCTTGCTGGATACCTCACCAAAAGCGCTATTTATTCTGGGCAAACTGGTTTTGATCAAGCTTGTGATATTACCTGCGGCGCTTTATTGGATAGCCCTCCGGTTTATTCCGGATTACGCTATTCCGATACTTCTTCTGTCAGGTATTTCCACCGGAGTGGTGGCTCCGTTCATGGCAAACATTCTTAATGCCGAAGTGGCTCAGGTGGCACGCATGACGGTTGTCACGTCGATTCTTGTGCCGATCTCGCTTCCAGGACTTGTTAAGCTCTTGGCTGGCGCGGAGGTGACAATTCCTCTCTTATTGATGGTCCGGATATTGGCGCTCGTAATTTTCGTACCCATCATCGCGGTCCTGTTTATGCGAAGGTTTTTCCCGGGTGTTCTTACGGCATTGAATTTACACAGATTTCCCATTTCCATCGTCGCTTTCGGCATAATCAATCTAGGAGTATTCTCTCAATATTCATCATTCTTTTATCAGAACATTGGACAGGTGGTGATCGCCGTGGCGCTTGCTTACTTATTGTCCGTAATATATTATTTGACGGGCTTCATCGTGAGCCCGAAACAGAAGCGGATGGACAAGCTCGCGGCCGGAATCAGCCTGGCTATCATGAACAATGTGCTAGTGATTGTCTTTTCGTCCCACTTCTTCGGTCCGCTATCTCCTACGCTTGCAGCAATGTATATGTTTCCGTTCTTCACAATGATAGTTCCTATCAAGTTGATCCGGAACCATACGGAACTGCTCTCCGCGAGATCCACTAAGACAGTATGAAAGCCACTTTAGCACAACGTCCAAGTGAAGCAGGCGCGAAGGCGCCAGCGACATACCAGTCATTCCAGGCGGCCGGCGCCCTCCCCTTTCCAATAGGCGTTAAAATAAGGCTGGTTCGAGATCAACCGGTCTTCGTCCCGAAGGGACGAAACAACCGTAGCCGTGGGTGCAACCCACGGTACAAGGTGGAATCAAAAAAAACTATTCGGACCCTAAAGGGGTCCTACACTTTTTATCGGCCCCCTTCAGGGTCCGGGTTTATTGTTCGCCAATATCCGTGGGCTGGCGCCCACGGCTATTGTTGTGCTCCCCCTTCGGGGGAGGCTGAAAAGGCTTGTTTTAACGCCTATGCCCTCCCCACTCCCGTCGAGGGAGCGGACTTCCAAATCCCTCTCCCCTGGCGGGAGAGGGTAGGGAGAGGGGGACCTTCGGATGGCGAAACCGGTTGCGCACTAGCGTTTATGGGCCTGTCGAGAAATTCTCTGCTGGCATTACTTTGTGCTGCGACGATCTTAATTGCGTCCTGCTCGAACCAGAACGCGGCCGGGACCTACAAGGCAAGCCGGGTGCTTATGGGCACTTTCGTTGAGGTCACCTTATCCGGGCAAGGCGAGAAGGCAAAGAGAGCCGCTGAAGCCATATTCGACGAGATCAAACGTATCGAAGATTTGACGTCCTTCCATAAACCTTCGGCATTGACCCAAGTGAATGGCGCCTCGGGACAAGGGCCTTTCAAAGCGGAACCGGAGCTACTCAAACTGATAGCAAAAAGTCTTGAATTTGCCGAGAAGTCTCGGGGAGCCTTTGATCCTACGATAGGGCCTATATGCAAATTGTGGCAATTCAGCGGGGGAGGGGAGCCGCGGCTGCCTGAAAAGGCCGAAATCGTGGACGCTCTGACAAAAGTTGGGTGGAGCAAGGTCAAAATAGATCATGAAGCGGGAACGATTACGTTGCCTCGACCCGGCATGGCTCTGGATCTCGGTGGAATAACCAAAGGTTACACTCTGGACAGGGCCGCTGATGTCATAAGAAAACTGGGGGTCACATCAGCGTTGGTCAATATCGGAGGAGACGTGCTGGCAATAGGCGAACGGGAGCCGGGCAAGCCGTGGCGCATCGGAGTGCAGGACCCAAGAGATCCCAAGGGAATAGTCGCCGTAGCCGCGTTAAAGGACAAAGTTATTGTGACCTCCGGAGATTACGAGCGTTTCTTTATTCAAGACAACAAACGTTATCATCACTTACTTGATCCTTCCACCGGTTATCCTGCTGGCAAGCTGCGATCGGTAACCTTATTGGCGCCGGATGGGACTACTGCGGAAGCGGTATCGGTATCTGTATTTGTGATGGGCGCGCATGAGGGTCTGAAATACTTGGAGTCTTTGCCAGGGATCGAGGGCTTCGTGATTGATTCAATGGGTGAGATTTCCTCCACGCGGGGAGCGCAATCCGTATTCGAGATGAAGGGCCACTAGACCGGTTCGGAGACGAAAATTCACACCGGTGATGATGAAAAGGGTCCAGTTTCATGTGAGGGTGTTTGTTTGCCGAACCAACAGGTCGATGCCTTTTTTCTTGCTCCGAGGAAGGAATGGGAGTAGAATTGGTCCGCTGGAAAAGCTCAACGGAGTAGTATTGAAACAGACTGCTAAGAAGCTCATTTTGGGCCTGATAATGGCCGCGACACTCGCGTCGGCGGGTTGCGTGAGTTGCATACCTCAGTATGTTGCTCCTCCGTTGGGGCCGTCTTCCGCGTGCTATCCGGTAGGCCACGATCCCTTTGTTCCCAAGGACCACAATATCGCAGTTCTTAACCCGTGGGACATACTATCCTCGGTAGCCGCGCCTTTTGTGTATGGTCCGCCTCGCTAATTAGCTGTTCACATCGATAATTATAGAACCGAGAGAGAGTGGGGGCAGAAGAGGCGCGCCCGGCCTCCTGACAACGAGAGTTACCACCGCGACAATGTGCGAGACCCGACAGACGGGGCTTCATGTCCTACGCTAAGACTTAAGGCGGCCATTGCTCTGTACTCTCTGTAAAGCTCCGTATAGCGCTTCTTAATCTTCTTGCGAGTCCCGAGCACCGCCCAGGCGTAGCCTGTCGCCGCCCTTGGATGGTCGCTGTTATAGGCGCTTAATGTCGCCACAAGTGTCTTATACAATCCGAGATAGTATTTGAATACAGCGATTCCACAGTCAGCGTTTGTTTGAAGATCCAGCAGATCAGCATATTTCAGGCCGAACTTGCTGGCCCACGAGGGCGCGTGGACCTGAAACATCCCACGGCAGTTCTGATAGTTGATTATGTTGTTCTTGAACCCGCTTTCCACATGTACGATTGCCATATAGAGCCACATATCGCCGCAAGTAACCTTGCCGAAATTCTTGTTTCCGGCATGAGCTATGGCCAAAGATATTTCTTTAGCTTTGCTGAGGCCGATCCTGCCCTCTGTCATTTCGTTAATGATGGCCGCGCATATAGGGATCGCGTAGGGATTCACCTCATCATTTGCGTACACGTGCCTGGGAACGACCGCCACAGACAAAAGCAGGGCGGCCGCTATGATCCCCTTGACCATACACCCTCCATGTTCGGCAAAGAGAGAATTTGCCCACGAAGTTCAGGCTAAACCCCGGTACGACCTCTCTTTGCCGCTCCCTTTTTTCCTAATTCCCCTGTTATTATTTTTGTTTTTGAGGCGCCGCTTTCCCTGCCTGAGGCGCCTTGACGGTTTTCTTCTTCGGCCACTGCTTGGCTACAGTGTTTTCAGCATAAGCAAAACCCTTATCGAGCGGAGAAAGCACTCGAGTCGTGCAACCCTTCACAAAATCCAAACATGGGTTACACAGGCTGAAAGTGGTCTTTAAACAGCTATTGACAAGCATTCCGCCTCTATCAAGAATTTGTGATCCGCCCTTGTAGAAAGCGACGCCGGCTCGCGAGACAGTCGAACGCTCTGGAGCGCCGTTAGCGAACGCGACGCAGGCTATGGCTGCGATAAGGCATACACAAATTATCGCCGTAAGCGTTTTAGTCATCAGGTGAACCTCCGGTAAGGTGAAAGTGCGTAATTATCCCATATTTCTATCTCTTTTGTCAAGGCTGTAAGTTCCTTTATTTTTAGGAGAATTTATGTTATAAATATACGGTGGCGGTAGTGTCGCCGGAGGTTAATCATGAAAATAATAATTCCCCTTATGATATTGATAATGCTCGCCTGCGCTAATTTAGCTTTTACGCAGGTGGCGCCCACGTACGGTCCGGCTCAGGCCCAACCGATTTATGGCGCCCCCCAAGCTCAGCCAGTCTATGGGCCGCCCCAGGCTCAACCTATGTACGGCCCCCAACAGCCCCAACCCGCGTACGGAGTGCCCCAGGCTCAACAATACGGCCCTCCTCAAGTTCAACCATACGGCGCGCCGCAAACTCAATCCATGTATGACTCGTCCTATACCGGCCTTTTCAATATGTACGGCCAACCGACATTTATAGCGCCTCAGTACCCGGCGGGCGCACAGCAACAGGCTCAACAGCAACAGCAGCCGCAGGATGGACTGATTTTCAGGGGCGCGGGGGCGGTTCAATCGGCTGGGAGCTACTTGTGGAGCTATATGCCTGCTCCGTTACGCGGGGCTGACGCTGGTTACTTCGGTCCGGCGGGAACCGGACCGACAATCATTAATTTTGTTCCAGGCACCCCATAAAAAAGAGCCATCCGGGAAAAGAGGCTCTCCCAAAGGCCTTTCAAAATCGTCTAGTTTGGGTTTCGCGAAAAAACCTACTGACAGGTTTGTACTAAAGCGTTCCAATGGAAAAGCCCCTCATAGATTTTGCCGGCCTGCTTCGGAAGACTGGCGTCAAGGTCTCCCAGGCAGAGGTAGTTGATTCACTTCACATTTTGCGCCACCTGAAACTTGAGGAGAGATCCGTTTTCAAGGATGCGCTTCGATCCACGCTGATAAAACGAGCACGCGATATTCCTCTATTCGACTCGTTATTCGAACTCCATTTTTCTCGTGGCCCCTTAATCGGCGGCGCTATGGAGGGACATAAGCTGTCGGGCCTCGCGGAACTGGCCACGCCTCCGGATGAACCAGCCGAGGAAGGTCAGGCTGATCTTTCCCCTGTGATCGAAATGATTATGACTGGGCGGTTCGGGCCGCTTACAAGATTCCTGTTGGAACAGAGTAGGGGGCTTGCTCTCAAACGAATGACCGTCCCTCCCATCCGGGGCCGGTTCTTGGTGCAGCAATTGAGGCGCGCCATAGCTCTGGACCAGGCCAAGATAGATGCCGAAGATTTGCTAGAACGAATGAATGATCAGGATACGAACAGTAGAGCGTCTGATGCCTTGCGCACGCATCTACACCATATCCTTGATCGTTTGGAGATCGAGCTGGCCAATATGGTCCAAAATGAAGTGGCCAAGAATCGATTTCTCTATTTGCAGCGTGTTGATGCCGAGGACTTGGCGGATCGCGATTTGTTCAGTTTCACTGAACAAGAATTTCAGGCCATGCGTCCGGTTGTTGACCGTCTGGCCCGACGCCTGAAGGATCGCCTGAGTCTGCGATTCAAGCTAGCTGACCGAGGCCGGCTTGACATCAAGACTACACTGCGCCGGAACATAGGATTGGGAGGCCCGTTACCGGAAATTTGTTTTCGGAACAAGAAACGTGCTCGACCGCAGGTAATTGCGTTATGTGACGTTTCCAGATCGGTTCGCGATTTCTCGCGGTTCATGCTCCTTTTTCTTTACACCTTAAAAGAAGTGATAGCCAAGATCAGGAGCTTCATATTCATTGGCGATCTTGCTGAAGTAACGCTTCTTTTCCAACAGCGCGACCTGAATGAGGCTGTTTCTATGGCCGCACGAGGCCACGGTTTGAGGAGTCGGTTCCGAACCGATTATGGCTGGTCTCTGGCGCAATTTGTAGATGAGCATATCTCTGCGATCACGTCAAAAACGACTGTTCTGATAATGGGCGACGCTCGCAACAACAATTATGAGCCAAGACTTGAAGCTCTTGAAGCCATAGCCGGCCGCGCCCGAAAAGTAATCTGGCTTAATCCGGAACCGCAGACGTACTGGAATATGGGTGACAGCGTCATCAACCTTTATGCGCCGTATTGCTCCAAAGTGGCTGAATGCGGTAGTCTGAACCAGCTTTCCGCCATTATCGAAGAACAACTCATCCTAAATTGACATGTTGCGTTCTTTGGCAGGGCCATTGTCTCGTTTCTGGGCAAGCATGGCGCTATATGTTAAACTTGTTTCGGTCGGAGGCCTTCTCTGTGGAAGAGCCTCAGGAGACGAACTGTGGAAAAAACGCTGCAGCTAACAGCGGTGATTGAACGTGAAGGTGATGGTTTCGTATCCACTTGCCCCGAGGTCGGTGTCGTTAGTCAAGGGGACACTATTGAGGAAGCACGGCTCAATCTGCTGGAAGCCGTTGAAGGATTTTTTGAAGTCGCATCCGCGTCGGAGATCAAACGCCGCCTCAAGAAAGAAACTTACGTAATACCTCTCATGCCGAAAATTCCGACGAAAACAACCAACCGCACCCGCGCACATTCAGTGAGTTAGTTAAAATGGATGCCATCAAGCTAATATTGGCCTTTGCGCCATGGATCGCCTTTTGGATCATTTCGTTGGGTCATTCCATGTTGTGGCTCAAGGTAGGAATTTGTACGGCCGCCTTGTTGGTGGTTGTGATGGGTGTCACCAGGCTTCATCGAGGCACAATCCTGTGGGCGGGTGTGGCCTTCTTTGCTTTCGCTGTTATCTCGGTAGTCTGGCTGGAGAACTCGTGGGTCATTCATCATTTGGGATTTCTTGCAAGCGGAACACTTTTCTTGGCCACATTTCTGTCTATATTCTTGGGTCAACCCTTCACCGAGAGTTACGCTCGCGACCACGTTCCGAAGGAATTCTGGGACTCTCCAAACTTTATTCGCGGCTGCTTCACGGTTACCGGGGCCTGGGGATTTGTTTTCCTGGCCAATACTATGGTCAATGTGGTCAAACTCCAACGCCCAGCGGCTGCTGACTGGATCTACGAAGTCGCACAACTGGGGTTCTTGGCCTTGGGTGTTCTTTTCACCACCGTTTTTTCTAGCGTCGCGAGACGAAAGCGCGGGCAAGCCGAATCCATCGCCAAAGAATGAGACTCCGGACTATTCAAATAATTGAAATTGTCCTCTGCGTTCTGGCGCTTGCGTGCGGGACCGCTCTCGCAGGCGAAAGATGCGATAAGATGGTGGAAGCGTTTGTTTTGGAAAATGTGGGCATTCTCAGGGATTGTCCCGATCCTTCTGAAAGACTGGAACGCTACAAACGCTCACTAAAACGGCTGATCAAGGATGCACGCTCTGTTTATGGACCATTTTGCCCGTGTGATGAGTTCTTGAAGAGGGCCTCCGCATTGCAGAACCATAGGGAGGCCTGGCGCTCCCCTCCGCCGGGATGGGACCCGAAAAAATTCAGCGATACTTTTCGCCCACTTGAGATCGAACTCGCACGTGAGGATGTCCAATTGCTTATGGAACTGATGCGTATTTGCGACGGGACTTGAGCACGGTCACAGTTCGCGTCGTTTTCGCTTCGATGCGAAACGAAACCTCCAAAAAAATCTCACGCCTTGAACCACGGTTAGCTCCGATCTTTCATGATTTCTTCATCTTAATATCAGGCAAAATCCTCAACAGTGAATACGGCGCGGAAGGATTGACGTTCATATGAATCGAGAATCACAGCGGAAGAACGCGATTTGACAGCAGCGGAATCAGTGTCCAACATAAGCGTAAGAAGTTGCCTACCTGTAATTAAATGCAATGGGCACACCAATTGATAGGAGAGATTAGTACAGAGCATTAGAAAGGAGAAAAAATGATGAAAGCATTGATGGTACCCTTTCTGGCCATCATGGTTGCGCTGGCCTTTGCCGCGGGGCCTGCTCATGCTCAGTTCACATTCACACCGTTCCAAGACATGTGGGCGGTCCCTGCAGAAGCGGGCGGAACTGGCCAGGAGGCGCTTAATCGACTAGAAAATTCCGGCATCCCGGCATTTAGCAATCCGGGTGGCGGCTCTAGCTTTTATTATGACCGAAGCGCGAGGTACCTCCGTGGGCGCTGGTCCGGAGGAGGACCTGGGATCGGTGGCGACTCCGGACTGTCCGCACTCGGCCAATTCCCATGAGAGCTTAAACCTTAACCGACCGACTTAGTATTAATCCCCCGTTTGCATTGGAGAGCATTCGGGGGATTTTCTCTTTTGTCCGCTTGCCCGGCTTCCCGTTTCGGTCTTCATTCATCTTGACATTAACTTCCTTAAATCATGATTGAAATTAGGTCAGGTTACGATTCCCATGATTTGAATCCGACCTACGTAATGCCCAACATATTGATAAGACGGCGTATAGTTATAATTATTCTCCAAGCGCAGTGCTTCTCCCGGTAACTGGATAAATTGCTCGGCAAAAATCAAAACTCTTGACAAAAGGCGCCTGGGACGTTACCGTTTACGTTAACGTAAGGCAGCGCCGGGAAGGCAAATGAAAAGGCCCAGGGAAAGCTCGGGACACCAATTCTACTCCATCTCGGAACTTGCAGGCGAACTCGATATCAGTCCTCGCGCCATACGCTTCTACGAAGAGAAGCGACTCATCTCGCCACAACGAAACAAAGCCAACCAACGAATCTACAGCAAGCGCGATCGGGCACGCCTGAAGCTGATTCTGCGAGGCAAACGATTCGGTTATACATTAGACGAAATTGAAGAAATGATCGGCATGACCGACGTGAACATGAGCGAAGTGGCGCAGATCGAAAAGAGCCTCGCTTACGGCGCCAAGAAACTGACCGAGCTGCGATCGCGCATTGACGAGCTTCGCCTCCTCGAACAGGACCTGCTCAACGTCAAGGCAAAGCTGGTAAAACGTCTGGAAGAACTGAAGAAGTCACAGTAGGCCGATCACCGCGGAGGGCGCAGAGAACGCGGAGCAAGAAGAGGGGCAGAATGCAAGGGAATCCGCTTTTTGCAAAAAGGTGCTCGCGCACGGCCAGCAATGCATTTGCGCAGCCACCGAATTAATTGAGGGCGAGAGGCATCAAGGCGCATGTTGGCCCCACGCCCAGTGGACCGGCGCCCCCTCCGGCAAAAAACTCCTAAATGGCTAGCGGCAACACTCTGTGGTGATTTCTTTTTGACGGTGAACGGTTACCGCTTAACATATTATTCCCCACATTCAAAAGGAGTAAACCATGTATTATGACGTGCTTATGACTGATGAGGACCGAGCGATAAGACAGGAAGTGCGGCAGTTTGTTAGGGACGAGGTTTCTTCGGATTTTGTGAGGGCCATGGATCGTGAAGAAATCAAATACCCTCGCGAATTCGTTCAGAAACTGGCTGCCCGAAACCTGCTGGGGCTCCGCTTTGACAAAAAATGGGGAGGTCGCGGATTGAAATGGACCTCCGAAGTGGCCGCTGAGGAGGAGGTGGGGATTCTGGGGACGGCTCTCGGGTGCGCCTTCGTCATGCCGTCCATAGTGGGCGAGGCGCTTCACACTTTCGGCACGGATGAGCAAAAGGAGCGCTTCCTACACCCCATCCTTCAAGGAAAGCTTATCAGCGCGGAGGCGCTTACCGAACCTCGCGGAGGGTCGGATTTCTTCGGCGCTACAAGTCGAGCCGTCCTGGATGGCGCCAATTTCGTGGTGAACGGTCAAAAGCGGTTCGTGGTTGGAGCGGCCGAGGCGGACCTTTTTCTGGTCTATTGTCGCACCAATTTCGATGAAAAGTCGCATAAATCCAATCGCATCAGCGCCTTGATCATCGAGCGCGGCCCCGGAGTAAAGGCTGAATACATATACGGACTCATGGGGACCAGGGGTGGAGGCACGGGAAGGCTGGTTTTCCGCGATGTGCGGGTTCCCAAGGAAAACCTGATCGGAGAGTTCAACGGCGGTGGACTAGTCTTCAACCAGATGATGATTCCGGAACGAATGACCTCGGCCGCAGCCAGTCTCGGCGCGGCGCGAGCCGCTTTGGAGGTTGCGGCTAGATACAGTGATCGCCGGCACGCATTCGGTCAACCTATACGGAACTTCCAGGCGGTGAGCTTCATGGTGGCGGACGCCATAACCCGACTGGATGCTGCTCGTGGCTTGGTATATTTGGCCGCCCGTTCCGTTGATGTGGGAGCGCCCAATTCTCGGCGACTCGTCAGCGAGGCAAAGAAGTTCTGCACGGACACATGCTGGGAGGTTACCAACAAGGCTATGCAGATTATGGGCGGGATCGGCTACACCGACGTGTATCCCATCGAGCGGATGGTTCGGGACGCTCGGCTGTCGCAGATCTGGACCGGGACCAATGAGGTTATGAGTCTCCTCATCCAGCACGAGTACTATAATGAAGCGCTCAAAGGCAAACGTGACACTCGGGACGTCGAAAAAGACGCCTTGAATGTGGATGAAGCAGAAAAATGCTTCACCGACGAAGACATGTGGCGTGTCCACGAAGCGTGAAGAGGCAAGAGACTCTGGGGAGGACGTTTTTGCAAAAACGCCCTCCCCAGACCCCTCCCCAAAAACTCTTAAATGTCTGTAAGTTGGGTGCCACTGCTGGCTCGTCCGGCAGTGAAATAGGCTCGCACATCTCCCGTCCGCCGGAGGCGCGACATGAAAAAATTGGACCAAAACGAATTGCAGGACCTCATCCTCAAATGCTGGATGACTCACGATGCAATGTGGTTTTATAACTGTCTTCAGGAATTCGGTATCGAGAAGGCCAACAAGATTAATAAAGCCGCTATAAGGGGACTCGCCGCCATAGAAATAAACAGAATTCGAAAGGCCTTTGGAATTGGAAAAATCGAAAATTGGGAAGACGCCAAAAAGCTCATTGACGCAGGATTCGGAACGCTGGCTGGCGCATTCATGGGTTTTGAATACACAGTCGTGTCAGACAACGTGATGCATTGGGAGATGAAAAAGTGTTTCGCTCACGCGGGAATGACTCGACTCGGGGTCATTGATCGCTATGAATGCGGCGTGATCTACCGAGTGACCAGCTGGTTCGACAGCCTGGGTATAAAATATGAATTTGTTCCGCCCATCAGCGGCTGCATAATGCACACGAATGGGGCCTGCCGAGGCGATATCAGGTTTGTGTTTTAGCAAACGCTTCCGGGGAGGCCCTTTTGCAAAAAGGGCCTCCCCCGGACCCCTCCCCAAAAACTCCTATAATTGTACGTGATTATCTCCATTGTGGGACTCCAGTAGTCTTCATGAACTCTTGGTCGAGGTTCTCTCGGAAATAACTCTTGAAAATCTTCAGCAGGAGTCTGGGGGCTCTTTCTTGCAAGAAAACCGCCCTCGTCCCCTGCACGGAACTCCTAAATATGCTTCTTAAGCTCGTGTGCGAGTAAGCGAACCCGTCGCTAAACCAGGGCTTCGCCGTAACCATTTGGGAGTTTTCGGAAAGGGGGTCCAGGGGGAAAACCCTTTTGCAAAAGGGTTTTCCCCCTGGCGGTCCACTTTCTGAAAGTCGTTTCTCCTTCCACAAACTGAGCTAATGCAATAATCCATTTGCAAAAGAGTTTCCCTCCGGGTCATCCGCTTTCAGAAAGTTGTCCTGCAACCACTTCTTCAAGTCTGTCCAATAGAGCGATTTGACCTCTCAGAATCTTCTCTCTCGCTTCATCCAGACTGAACCAGTCGGCCCTGTCGATCTCGGGATATTCCCTCATTTTTCCGGAATTCTTCGGCCATTCTATTGTAAAAGAATTGCTCTTTATTTCTGTCACATCGAGATCTTTTTCGAGCGCCCATGCATGGACAATTTTGCCGCTGGGCTGTTTGACTTCCCCCAATTCGATGAACTGACCGTCGACTTCGAGCCCGATCTCTTCGTTAAATTCTCTTTTCGCCGCATCCAGAGGCGTCTCGTTTTCATCAAAAAGCCCTTTGGGGATTGACCACGCGCCCTCGTCCTTTCTCGCCCAGAACGGACCGCCCGGGTGGACGAGCATCACCTCGAGCTTGTCGCTTTTGAATCGGAATAGAAGAATACCCGCGCTGTGTACGGCCATGCCTTACTGACTTGCTGGTGTGGAGCAGGCTTTCCAGCCTGCTGTGGTTCGATTATGAATATGAACTGATTCAATAATGGATTATCGACTTAGCTCAGCAGAGGTGGGAACGATGCTGACCGACGTCATTCCCGTGTAAACGGGAACCCAGGATTCTCTCCGCGAACGCGGGGACCTCGTGCCGCTTGATTCCTGCTTTCGCAGGAATGACGCCGCGAGGCTGGCGGCTACTTGGTGCTGAGCTAGGGGCACAATCCATAGTCCCCTCATCTTAACCCCAAAAGCGCGGACCAGCTTTTTCGGATTTTGGGTTTTTCGATCACTTCCAGGCCCGCGGCTGTTGCCAGCGCCAAGCTATCCTGAAATTGCTCCTCTGACACGTGCCATCCCGGCTCCACGAGCAGAACCTTTCCATCGGGCTTCAGGATGGCCTTGATCTCAGAAAACAGAGCGGCCGCGTCAGGGACTTCATGGACCACGTTAAATAAAAGACACAGGTCAATGGGCTCAGAAACCCCGATGCTGTCCGGTTCAATCAACCTGGAAACGATCCGGTCAGCCACTCCCGCTTTCTCAGCTCGTTTGACAAGGGGTTTGAGCATCTTCTCTTGAACATCCACTGCTATGACCTTGCCGCTATCTCCGACCATTTGGGCCGCAGGGATCGTGAAGAAACCCATCCCGGGGCCAATATCGAGGGCAGTCATTCCTTCGATGATATATGGGGACAGGATCTTATCGGGGTTTTGGAACCAGCGACGTATCGGACAAATCAACAAATATCCCACCCACCACGGACAAATATGTTCTGGCATGCTCTATTGCCTCAGGAATCAAGAATTGAAATTGGAGCGTCTTCGGTAATAATCTTATTCAATTTTTCTAATTTATCTAGATGCGGATGGCCTTCTTTCTTTGCCAACGCAATGTTGTCTTCGAAACTCCAGCCAATTGATCTTGCCCCGTCCCCAATGAGTTTCACCAGTTCGTCATACGCTTTTTCGCCATATTTCTTATAGAGATTCGCATACCGATAAAACCATAGCTCGGCGAGAAGTCCTGGCTTGTCTGGATTGAATGAGAATGCCCGATCAATTAACGCCTTAGCCTCCGCTTTTCTACCGGTAGCTAACAAAAGCTGTGCATAATTGCCGGTAACATTTGCATCGCTTGGGTCAAACTCAAGGGCCTTTTTGTAGTACGCTTCAGCCCGGCCATTGTCTCTTCGTATGTGAACCAAAAAGCCGGCATAGGAGCCGTTGGCAAGTGAATTGTTTGGAGCGAGCTCGATGGCCTTCCTGTAACACTCCTCAGCTTTGTCATACTCATGGCGTATGTTGTCCAGAAAAACAGCGTAGAAGATAATGACTTTTAGGTCGTCTGGATCGATTTTTAGTGCCTTTTTGAAATATTCATCTGCCCGGTCATAATTCCTGGCCTCCTGCAAGGATACAGCGTACGCTCCAAGTAAGCTTGAGCTATCAGGAAATTGCCTGAGGCCGTCTTCCAAGACTTGATGGCGCTTGTTAATGTCTTTTTCCCTTAAAGCTTCAAGCGCTACAGTCCACTCATTAGTTTTCGTTTTCTTGAAAATATCTGCAATTGCCTTGTTCGTGTCTATGCTCTGCACAGCTTTTTTCTGAATCTTTTCTATTTGCTCCCAGTATCTTTTTGCCTTCTGTTTCGCAATGTCGATTATCTTTTCCCCGAGAAATGGATAGCCGAGTTTTCCATTGAGTTGGATCATCATGTCGTCAAAACCGTCAATCGGAATTAGCCATCCATTATGCTTTGCGACAAGGTCGGTAATTCTTTTCGCAGGCCGCCCGCCAGCTTCCAGGTAGCACCAAAATATACCGCCCTCTATTGTTGGGACGTGTTCGAGAAATCCCATCAGGCTTCCGTCGTTTCCACCGTACCCTATTACGACCGGTGTGTAGATTTTCAAGATGTCGGTCAGGGCCTTCGCCCAATCGTCTGCGAGGCATGCAGTCTCCGCTAACGAACTCTTGGGAGCAAGGAAAACATCCCTGTGTATTTTAGCTATTAGAGGTCTTGTAACTGTGGGGCCGATGAAACCGGCCAAGGACTCATGCCCGCATACCAACGGTCTCTTGTCCGTGTATGTGAACATGGCGTCTTCGACCATACTATCAAAGTTGACTGTAATTACGATGTTGTGACTTGTGTTCGCCAGGACTTGGACTAGCACAGAATAGCCGCAACTAGGCTTGGCTCTTTCCATCTCATTTTCGAGAAAATCAAATCCTTCTTTGACGTCCAGTTCGAAGCGTTTGTCATAAATCTTGGAATAATGTGGCGCCAAAGTGTTCTCATCAATGTCATTCTCTTCCATCCATCTGGCAGTCTCTTCAAGGCCATAAAACGTCTTGGTGTCGTCCATCCACACTTTCACCAATTCCGCGCCAGTCCTTATGCCTGATTCCTTTGATGCCCCTGCTCCGGTGATGAAACAGAATTTTCTGTCCTTTCTTTTATCACTCGCGAAATGGGCGAGAAATGTTGACAGCTTCAGTATTTTCGGATCAGCCATCGCCGGATCTCCCCTTCCATTCTACTGGTTTGCGGAATCGCACGATACCGCGCGAGAATGATTGGAACTTATGTTTAGAAATAGCTTGTTTGCTCATCCTTGCTGATAACGCCGTAATATTCTTTTGTCAAACAGAATCTTTGGAGCGAGGTTTGCTAACATGTGAAAGCATGGACAGTCTCTCTGGATTCCGGCTTGCGCCGGAATGACGGACTGCGTGCCCTTCCCATATGATGGTTTAATTCGAGTGAACATCTTGATTGACACAGCCGCCGGCGGGTAGATATGCTTAAAGGTCAGGCAAATGAAATCCCGGTGTAATTCCGTTAATTGGAGACAATCTTGGTGTACGACAATTTGGAAGCTCTGGCCGACGAAAACCTCGTCGAATCAATTCGCGAACATGCTCGGTGGCAGGAGGGAACCGAGTGTATCGAAGAACACGGAGCGCTTTTCCTGGCCGCTGCCGGTCGATTTCCCGGTCCATACCTCAATTGCTTGATCCGTACTGATCCCAACGCTCCGGCCCAGCACGTTTTTGACCGCGCGCGGGACTTCTATGGCTCACGTGACCGCGGATTTATCCTGTTCGTGCGCTCCGGCCAGGATGCTGATTTAGATGCGCTTTGCCGGGCAAGTAATTTGATACTCCTGGCCGATGTTCCGTGCATGTCCATTGAGGAGCCTTTCCAGTCGGTAGATGCGCCAGCCGATATTCGTGTCGAGAGTTTCACGCAAGAACAACACGTCCGGGATGCTATTGCCATTAACTCCGAGGCGTTTCAGGCAATGGGTATCACGCCGAAAATTATAGCAAGGATTTACGGAAATTCTTCGAGGCTTTTGGCCTCGCCCAATGTCACGGGTTATGTGCTGTATCGAGGAGATAGACCTGTCGCAACAGCCTCAACAATTTTCAGCAAGAATGGGGCCGGTCTGTATTGGGTCGGAACGATCCCTGAAGCTCAACGGTCCGGCCTAGGAACGATTTGCACGCGGCTTGCCACAAACGCAGGCTTTCAGAATGGAGCTTCGGTGGTTACTTTGCAGGCCAGCCCTTTCGGTGAACCGGTTTATAAGCTGCTGGGGTACAGGACTTATGATCGATTGAAATGGTATCTGTGTCCGAAGGCAAGTTAGATGTTACCTGCAGGGTCTCTCAGATCAAGCGAGTCTTCCAATAGCCGGGCTTTCGCCTGCCGTGCGCTATAGCAATAATCTCGATATCTCCGGACACTTCACGATAGATTACGCTAAAAGGAAAGCGCCTGAGAAGCAACCGTCTGGCGCCTCCTATATACTGAGGCCACATTTCGTGAGTTTCGGAGATTTTCTCGACAGCTTGGTCAAGTTCCGCGAGAAAGGCTTCGGCAGCAGACGCATTTCGTTCTCTGTACCATTTAGCTGCCGCACGCGCCTCAGCTATGGCCCCTGGATGGAAATGGACTGCCCGGCGAGTCACTATTGCCCTGCAATTTGGCGCCGGGCTTCCGCCCAGGGCACTAGCTTCACCTTGCCTTCATCGATCTCTTTGAGACGTAGCAGGACCTCGTCTTCCCAGGCCGATTCTACGCCTTCATCTATTGTCTCATCCAAGCTGTCAAGCAATGATCCGGCAATGGCCGCACGAGCTTCAGGAGGGAGTTTTAGGGCTTCTCTCAAGATTTCAGAGACATCATCTTTCATGATCGAATTGTACCTCATATAGGGCATAATTGCTACAAATTCACCGTGCAAACCTCATTTCTCCGCTTTGATCTTTTCCAGCGCTCTTTTTGCCAATTCCTCCGAATAGGAGTTCCACGGGTTCTTGGTATCATCAGCCTGAACGCGATCCACAGAAAAGTGGCAGCATTCAGCGCCCTTGGGGATCAATTTGTCCACCAGAGGGATGGCGCGGCCAAGGCCGTTGGCTTCCATGGCCTCGATCATTCCCTCGACAAAGTACCGCTGAACCCTGCAATCGAATGCGGTGTAAATGTCCTGATGCGGGCACCAGAGGATGTCGAATTCGGAACGGGTCTCGGATGTTATCCAGGGCTTTTCCAAGGATGCATAGAGAACGCAATTGATGCCGGTGACGATGAACGAAACCAGCTCCATATCCGACAAACCCTCCGGGAAGCTTGAGTTCTTGAGCAGCCCCTCCGCGGCTTCGTACCCTGCCTTGTTGATCGCTTTGCGGACCATCGCCTGACCTGCTTCTCCGAACATCTCCTCTGCGGCCTTTAGAATGTTGAGAACAGCCTTGGCCTGCATCGTTCCCCACACAAAAAGGACAGCCGGATCGAAGTCACCCCGACCCTGGATTGCCAGCCTGAAATTCTCGACCGCTTTTTCGTAAGGCGTTCCCAGCTTGACTCCTGCGTAACTCTCTTCCTTACGAACCCCTTTGGACCAAAGCCCTTCCTGGGTTGGATACTGCGGCTCCGCCATTCCTGCTCCTTTCTGAAGTGTTGCTGGGGAGGACGTTTTTGCAAAAAGCGCTCCGCGCACGGCGATAAATGAAGCTCGAACAGCCGCCATGTTGATCAACGGCGTAGCATTTCCGGCGCATGACTGGCTCCACGCCGAGTGGCCCCAGGCCCCTCCCCAAAAACTCCTATTAGGGCTTTGCCGCCTTCGGCGTCAAGGCGAATACGTGCAAAATCCTACAACCGGTTGCAAAACCTCGGTACCGAGTTGTGATGCGGTAGGGCCGCTTCGAGAAGCGCCCTGATTTCGGTCGGTTCATCCCGCGTCCCGTGAAACCTCTACAAAATGACCCGACATCGTCATGTCCTATCAGGTTTTGAAACCAGTTGTAGGAGAAGGGCGACTGCCAGTCGCCCCTACCGACCCGTCAAACATACCGCCAGCCATCTAAGAGTTTTTTGAAGGAGGTTCGGAGGAAACTTTTTTGCAAAAAAGTTTCCTCCGGAAAATTTCCGCCATCACCCAGCCTCGATTATAACTTGTTTTTCGCGCATGACTTCCTTGAACTTCTTGGGATCTCCGATGATTTTTCCGATGACATTCACCGGTGACGCGGGGACGATTTCGCCTGGTGAACTCATGGGCGTCTGGCCGAAAAAGATGCAGAAGGCCGACCCTTGCGGCCAGTAACCGATGTCGCCAAGCTCCACCACTGCTTTTGCGCCGGATTCGAGACCGGCTGTTACGGGAATGGAGAAATAGATCTCATCGCCCCACGTGTTAAACGATGATTTTATGGGCAGGGCTTCAGCCACTTTCCGGGCAGTGGGCGTGTCATTGAGTTCTGCATCCATAGAAAGGCTGCCAATCCTAATTTTGATTTTCACGATCCAACACCTCTCCCGAAATTGATCTCTTAAAGCGTTTGATAGCCGGAACGCTTTTGATCGCCGGCAGCAACAATTCCGCAAACAATTTGTGCGCCTGATCATTGGGGTGTCTTTCCCACGGGCTCACGTCAAAATTCCTGCCGGCGTACTCTCGCTCGTACTTTTCTATGGGAACGACTGTCATTCCCGCTTGGGTTGCCAATTGTTCAGTGAGTCTGTCTATCTCGTGCCGCAAACCTTGAATCGCCGGCTCATTTTGCAATACGATGGCCAGAATAGGGCCGCTCCCGTTTTCAATTGATATTTTATTCATCTCTACCAGTTCTTTGGCGAAACGTGTTCGATAATTGTCGAAGTCATGCATTATTGCGCTGAAAAAATCGTGGCGCAGATGCAACCGCATTAGCAGATCATCATATTGCTTGGCAAGAAATTCTCCCACTCTAGTGCTGCTTGTCATGAAGGACTTGAACCAGTCCGGCAATGGGAAATCGTATTGGTTAAAATGGCGCCTATCATAATTGACGTGTCCAAATGGTAAGTAATCATTCATGAAAATACCGTAGACTATCAAATCGGGTTTCCGGAGGGGAGTATGATATCTAAGCAGACGCAAAAGTTGAGGTCCATTGGCGCCGCAAAAACCGAAATTCATGACTTCGACGTTGTATTCTTTTGACAGCTCTCGTTCCAAGATGCGCACATAAGTATCTTCATCGCCTACGCCATATCCGTAAGTAAACGAATCGCCCAGCATCATAATGCGAAAGGTATCTTCACGCTTCTCCGGATAAGGCGTGACGCGGCGTAGCCCATAGCGGTCGTGCACGTGAAGTTTGCCCTGCCAGTAATAAGCGGATGAGGCCCCAGGCACACTTACATTGCGCCTTCTCCACTCCGCCGGCATTGAAAGAGCGGCAGTTACTCGAGTTTCTGCCTTTGGCCTAGGAACTATGGTTTCTAGCAACCAAAGACCCGACTCGAAAATAATCAGACAGAACATAACGGCGGCGAGAATGAGCAGGAGGTTACCGAAAACCGCGAGTTGCGCCTTGTGACCGGTTAGGAACGCAAGAAGCGCCAGAGTTTCTCTCAGGATCATTAAAATTAAGATGAGAGTGACAGTAAGCAGCAGAAGAGTGAGCGCCCCAAAACTTTGGCCGTAACTCCCGGACCAGTAGAGCAGAAGCCCGCATAGTTCCGCGGCCACCACTAAAAGAAGGAAACGAAAAATAGGATGTCTAAATCGATTCGTTACCGGTTCAGGCATGGCGAAGTCAAAATTATCACTTGTTCACAAATGACGCAACCATTGGAACCGCAAATACCGGCGGGGCAGGTCAGGACCGTCATTGCCATTCTTTTCCGAGCGCCCCAGGTGATATTCCGCACACCTATATAGCAATTGCCAAAAGTTTTGTTCGATTGCGTAAGGTACGTTCCGTCATTCCTGCGGAAGCAGGAATCCAGGTCTTTATTCCCGCGCAAGCGGGAACCTGGTTTTCCGGATTCCCGTTTCCACGGGAAAATACTGGATTCCCGCGTACGCGGGAATGACGGCAGGTGAACCCGATGTTCTGCCTCATT